>MDTC01096922.1_pt1 | contig 22939 bp, 23 predicted proteins | sample 811181 | NCBI WGS metagenome assembly MDTC01 (sample SAMN05326644, study PRJNA326480) | marine metagenome | isolation source: seawater | place: Pacific Ocean: North | collected 2011 | reverse complement strand
GTGAGGCAATAACAGTCGTAGTAGAGAAAAATAAAAAAAATACAATAAATGTAAATAATGTTAAGGATTTATTAGGGTAAATCTTTAAGTCTAAAAACCTTTTTGCATCAGAATTTATCATATTATATATATATATATATATTTCTAATTACTTATCTACTAAAAAAATTAATGACTTACAACTTTACTTTAGAAAATAACGTTAGACCTAATAAAAGAAAAATAAGAATGGTTGCCATGCCAGCTTTCTGACTGGCAAAAATTGTAGTAAAAGTCGCTACTAAGAATGGTCCTAGAAAATTAGTAATTTTCCCCGATGTTGCATATAGCCCAAAGTAATAATTCATATTATTTTGACCGGATATTTTAATTAATGCCGTTCTGCTGCTCGATTGTATTGAACCTATAAACAAACCTATCATTGATCCTAATATCCAAAAATATAATTTGTTCTCTATAATTAAAATTAATAAACATATTAATATCAAAAATATTAGAGAAATGATTATTATTTTTTTGATGCCAATAATATCTTCTAAAAATCCGAAAAAATATGCCCCTATTGCAGCAGTAAAATTTATTATAATTCCAAAAACTATAATGTCATTGAAGTTAAAATTAAATGTTCCAGTGGCATAAATTCCTCCAAAACTAAATAAAGTAATAAGTCCATCAGTATAAAGCATCCTTGATAAAAAAAAATATAACTTGTTCTTATCATTTAAGATCAATTTAAAACTTTCTTTAAAATCTGAAGATAAGTACACATTTTTATGATTAGAATTATTTTCTTTGCAATTTACTAAAAAAGGCCAACTAAAAATTAAAAACCACAGCCCTACGATAGGTCCACAAATTCTAACATTTTCATATTCATTAGCATTTAATTTAAACAAAGATTTATCGGGAATTAAAATAAGTACTAAAATTAATATTAGGCAAATAATACCGCCAAGATATCCTGAGGCCCATGCCTTTCCAGAAAATTTTCCATAACCTTTTTTTCCAACTTTAAAATTTGTTAATTGAGAGTTATAAAATGCTTGCCCTATTTCAAAACATATATTGGCCAAAATAATTATGCTCAAAAACAAAAACAAATTAATACTTGCTTCTGCGAACCAAAGAGAAAATGAAAGAAGTATTACGATAATCGTAGAAGAAAACAATATTTTTCTAGAAACGCCTTTTTTTTTGTCTGCTATATACCCTAGATAAGGGCACAGTAAAGCAATCACAATTCCTGAAAAGGCAATAGACCAGCCCCATAATGACGTTCCAATAATTTTATTACTCGCGATTGTATTAGCAAAATAACTTGAAAATACAAAAGTGATTACAACAACAGAAAAGGGAGAGTTTGCCCAGTCAAAAAGATAATAGTAAATACTTTTTCTATCATTTTTTTTCATTAGAATTCTTTAATTTTCTCAAAGTTTTTGATATCATTATAGCTCTTAAAGCATTACTTTTATATATGAAGGATGATGATGATATCATTTCAGGATTAAATACAGATAGTCTCCTCCAATAATCGTTTACATTATCTAACGAGTACCCTCCTTTAAAAGCAATTTCTACTCCCTTTAGATCAGCCTCAATTTCCTTTGATTGAGAGCTGTACAAAAAAAAGCTACTAAAGCTTTTTATCTTGGGGGAGTCAGTGTAATTTATAGCAAAATTGTATGCTTCGCTTCCTTTATCGTACATGTAGTGGAATATATTATGTGCTAATTCATGGCCTATTAAAAAAGCTAATTCGTCTTTGGTCCTGGCAAGTTTTATAGCTGCAAGTGTTATAAAAACTTTTTCTCCGTCTGCGAAGGCATTAGGCGCAGGAGAAGGTATAGCTTGTACGTTGTAGTTGCAAATATTTGTACCAACCACTTCTCTTTCTAAAACTTCTTGATTTCTCAAAATAGTTAATTTTAACTTTGATGATTCGAGTGCAAACTTTTTTAATTTTTTTCTAAATCCTAATGTACTCGTATCATTTATTAGAAGTATGATATCTCCTTCCAGTATATTAGCTTTAAATGCTGGACTATTTTTTGCAACAGATACTACTAGAGGAAAACTATCAACATTATATTTCGTAAAATACTTTGCATTAATATTTTTATTAAGTATTTTTTTGTAAAATTTTGCGTCTTGAGAGGGCAAGTCCTCTTTGGATGCATATAATACTCCAAAAGAATATGAACCATTTTTTTTGCAGATATCTACATTATTCTTTAATATTGGCCAAGAGATTTGATGTAATTCTTTAGTAGCAGAAATCATTTCATAAATAAGTATTTTTTTTTGCAAAAATATTTCTTGTTGCTCATCTTTTAAAGTTATCTTAGGCAACATGATTGAGACAGACTCTTTTTTCATTGTACAACTAAATAAAAAAGTCAAAACAAATAGTATTAATAAATATAAATAAGCTTTCATCATTAATGGAGCGGGCGAAGGGATTCGAACCCTCGACCCCAACCTTGGCAAGGTTGTGCTCTACCCCTGAGCTACACCCGCTAAATATAATTATAAATATAATAAATTTTTAATAAAATAACTACTTGTTTTAGTTTATTATATAATTATTGAAATATTGTTTAGAAATATTAAACTTGTGTTTCTAGTAATAATTTTAAAAAACTTAAAAGTTTAAAAAGGTTTAATACCACATATGAACATGATGGATAATTTAATTGAAGATATTGATACTAATTCTTTTGTAGATAAAGTAATTAAAGAGTCAAAAAATATTGCGATAATAGTAGATTTTTGGGCACCTTGGTGTGAGCCATGTAAGCAGATAACACCAATACTTGAGCAACTAATTACTTCGTATAAAGGAAAAGTAAAGCTAGTAAAAATAAATATAGATGAGAATCAACAGTTGGCTCAACAACTTAATATCCAATCAGTGCCTACAATCATGGCATTTTATGAAGGACAACCCATTAACGGATTTGCTGGCTTGAAAAGCCCAGAAGAGATACAGACTTTCTTACAAGAAGTAATATCAACATCTTCTATGCCATCAAAAATGGTTGATGATTTGAATAAAAAAATTGAGTTAGCTGATAAATTTTTAGAAAATAAAGAGGTAGATAAAGCAATGGAAATATTTTCTGATTTAATATCGTCAGATCTTCCAAAAAACGAGATGGGCAAGGCCATCAGTGGATTGGGGAAATGTTTGTTAGAGAAAAACCAATTAGATGAATTAGATGAGTTATTAAGCCAACTAGAAACAGACTTGAAAGAAACTAACGATATTAAGCTATTAGTAGAGTCAAAAAACTTCTTTTCAAAAATTATAGATTTGGTCAATAATTCAAATGCTGACGCTAATTCTCCAGATGTTCTAGAAAACAAACTTCGATCTGCTAGAAGGCATCTATTAGATAGAGAGTATGAAGAGGCAATAGAAATGTATTTATTAATAATTGAGAAAAACTCAACTTGGAAAAATGGTTTGGCAAAAAGTGAGTTGTTAAGTCTTTTTTCATTTTTGGGTAACGCAAACAGTATAACTATAAATGGTCGAAGCAGACTACTTAATATGCTTTATAAGTGAATGAAAACAAGATTTACTCAAAATAGTTTACCAACTGAGATACCAATTTTTCCTTTACCTGGTGCAGTATTGTTTCCACATGGAACACTACCCTTAAATATTTTTGAGCCCAGATACATAGCTATGGTAGAGTCCGTATTAGGAAGTCACAGAATGATAGGAATGATTCAGCCTGTTCCAGAAAAAGAAAACTCTCCTAAAGGTTTATATCCTATAGGTTGTGCAGGAAAAATAATTTCTTTTACCGAAACCAATGATAGCAGATACTTAATAGAATTAGAAGGAATATCAAGATTTAAATTTAAAAAAGAATTAGAATCCACAAAAGGATTTAGAAGAGTAACTCCAGATTGGGCTCCATTTCAAAAAGATCTTCAAAGTGATTATGATCTTTTAGATCTAAATGATCTTCTAAAAGCCCTTAAGAAATATTTTGAAAAAAATAATGTAAATGTAGATTTAAATGAAATAGCAAAAATTTCTAAAGAACAAGTGCTAGCTTCTATTCCGCAAATATGCTCGTTTAAAGTAGTTGAGAAACAAGCTATTTTGGAGGCATTTACTGTTGAAGATAGAGTTTCTGTATTAATATCATTATTAAACATGTATACATTAGATGGAAGTGAAAATGATAACCAAACAATTAATTGAAAAATAGAATGAAGGATAAAAAAAAATTTGACTTAAAAATATTAGATATAATTGTATGCCCAGCAACAAAACAAAAGCTTACTTTTGACGAAAAAAATAATCAATTAATTAGCAAAAAAGCTAAATTGGCTTATCCTATTAAGGAAGGGATTCCGATATTATTAGTGGAAGAGGCAATAAAAATCAAAGATCTTTAAGAAATAATAATGATCCTTTAGTAGCGTAACTTTTAAAAAGCTTATTGAGAAAGTTACTCTTAGCAAATATAGAAAGGCCTGTATTTCTTAATCTTTTTAAAATAAAATTAGAATTTGAAAAAAGAAAGTTTAAGTTATCGGTTACAAATATTAGGGCTGAAGCATCTAGAAAATGTTTCATAGAGTAATTAAATAAATACTTTTTTTTACCTAAATCTTTAGTAAGTTTTCTTTCTCGTTGCCCGTAGGTATAAAGTTTTTTTATTCCTCTAATTGTTAAATTAAAGCCTTGTCCAGCAAGTGGGTGAATAGAGTGAGCTGCATCTCCTAATAGTAAAAGTCTGTGACAAGTATACCTTTTTGAATGTGTAAGAGATAAATCCCAAGATACAACTTTAGAAATAATATTGATTTTTCCATAAGAACTTTTAAAATAATTTTGAATTAAATCTTCTATAATTTTATCACTTTTGTTGAGATAGGAATAATAGGTTGGATGATTACATGACCATACTATCGAGGAAAAATAATTTTTCTTCTTTCCATTAATTGGTAGAATTGCTAATGGTCCTTCTTCTAAAAATTTTTCAATTGCTAAATTATTGTGTTTTTTTTCATGCTGTACGTTAAAAGTAAAGGCTTTTTGATTATAATTTTTGTAACTAAAATCTATATTTGCTAATCTTCTTAAATTAGAATATTTTCCGTCTGCCCCTATAACTAGTTTTGTATCAAAGCTTTTATTATAGTTAAGTTCTATAGATACTTTATCGCGTTTTGAAATAAAATTTACCAACTTATCATCATATTTAATAATTAATTTATTTTTTTTTGCTAAATCTATTAAGGTTTTAAAAAAATTTCTGTTTTCAATCATATAGCCCATTGTATTGAGGTCTTCACTGCTTGACTTAAAGTAAGAACTTATCTTAGAAGAAGACTCTTCAACTAAAATCTTTTTTATGGGGCAAGAATGTATAGCAAGACTTTTCCAAGCACCTATTTTCTTAAAAAAATCTACGGAGCCACTGGATAATGATGTAGTTCTATTATCTGGATTTTTATTTTCATCAAATAGAAGAGGCTTAGGATCTACCAGGGCTATTTTATAGTTTAAGGAAGATAATGCTAACGCAGTTGTTAATCCAGTCAAACCACCTCCAATAATAGCTATATCATAATTTTCTTTCATAGTAATTATATAGAAGTGTAATATAAATTTACTATGAATAAAAACTTTAAAAAATTTTCAGCTTATTATTTAGGGTCTCTTCTAGAAAGAAAAAAAATAGATCCAATCGCTCTATTAGAATATTTTATTTTAAATTTTAAGAGGTCTCTCAAAGATCAAAAGCTTTCTTTTACAAAAGTTTTCATCAAAGAGGCTTTAATAGAGGCTAATCAGGCATGGAAAAGGCAGAAAAAAAATGAAAGGCTAAGTTACTTTGATGGTATTCCAATAGTCTGGAAGGATTTAATTGATATTCAAGGTTATCCAGCTTTTGCAGGGTCCAAATTAATTAAAAATATCAGAAGAAATCAATTAGTTAAAAATGCTGAGATTGTAACTTTAGCAAAAAAAAATGGCTTAGTTACTCTTGCCAAAACTAGCACTGTTGAGTTTGCTTTTGGAGGCTTAGGTATTAACAATTCATACAAATTACCCAAAAATTTAATGTTCAGTAAACAAAATTTAGCTCCAGGCGGCTCTAGTACTGGCTCAGCGACAGCAGTATATTCTGGCTTAGCTCCAATGTCAGTTGGAACAGATACCGCAGGTTCTGTTAGAATTCCAGCAGCTTGGCATAGTTTGGTAGGGTTTAAACCATCATATAGAAAAATTTCTACAAAAGGTGTTTTGCCTCTTTCAAAATCTTTTGATACTATAGGAACTATTTGCAAGTCTGTGAAAGATACGCAAATACTTTTTAATATATTGTCTAATAAAAGATATAATTATAAATTCGATTTTTCTAAAAGTGTCAGCTTAGCAAGTATTGAAAATATAAATTTTCCTATGTTGGATTACTTAAGTAAAAGTAAAATAGAAGAATTGAAAATAAAAATATCAAAATTAGGAATGTTCGTAAAAAACATCAAAGTTCCTGAGTTTGAAGAGCTGAATGATTTAGTTTCATCATACGGCTCTCTTGTAAACTATGAGGCTTGGAAGTCTTGGAAAAATACAATCAGTCATAATATTAAAATTCTGGACTCAAATGTGGCAGACCGTTTTCTAATAGGAAAGGAGATAAAGTTTGGCTCAGCGATTGTATTAAAAAAAAAGATTATGAAACTTAAACAAAAGGCTTTATCTAAGTTGACTGATTATGATTTTTATATTATTCCTACAGTAAGTATGAAGCCTCCACCATTGAAATCTCTGGAGAATAAAGACAGCTACCATTATTTTAATAATTTAGTATTAAACAACACTAGGGCAGCAAATATATTCGATTTATGCGCAGTCTCTATACCCATATTTTTAAAAAAAAGAAAATGGCTTTCTATCTCTGTAATTTCTAGAAAAAATAATGAAGAGAAACTTTTAGCTGTTGCTGAAAAAATAGAAAGTATATTAAGATAAATCAATGAAACACTTAAATAATAATATAGAAAAAATATCAGAATATCCTTTCAAAAGACTAAGAGATTTACTGGCTGAGGTAAAAAATAAAAATAAAAAAGTTGAAACTCTAGATTTATCAATCGGACAACCACACCATAAGTTTCCTAATTTCGTAAAAGAAACGCTTATTAGGGAAAATTCTGCCTGGAGCCAGTATCCACCTTTAAATGGTATTCCTTCTTTGAGAAAATCTTATATGAGTTGGCTAAAAAAGCGTTTTAATCTCCAAAATTCTTTCTATGGAGAAGAAAATATATTGCCTCTTTCCGGTACTAGAGAAGGGCTTTTCTCTATCTCTTTAGTTCTACTAATTAAACAAATTATTATACCTAATCCCTTTTATCAGGTTTACTTGGGGGCTTCTTTGTTTAGAAATCTACCAATAGTTCTAATGAATGCCGGCCTTAATGAAGATTACATGCTAAATTTAGAGAAAGTCGAAAAACATATAAAAAAGAATATTTCATTGATATATTTTTGTAATCCTTCTAATCCACAAGGAAAAATAGCTTCTGAAAGATACCTAAAGAAGCTCATTTTTTTAGTTAGGAAGTATAATTCTATTTTAGTTTTAGACGAATGTTATACAGACATTTATACAAATAAAAAACCAGTAGGAGGTATGCAGATTTGTGATAGTACAAGGGTTGGATTAAAAAATATATTAATTTTTCATTCACTTTCAAAAAGATCCAATGTAGCAGGTATCAGATCAGGATTTGTAATAGGAGATGATCAAATAATCAGTCTTTTTTCTAAACTAAGAAGTTATAGTGCTCCAACTATTCCTTTACCTATTCAAACTCTTTCCGCAAAGCTTTGGTCAGATGAAAATCATGTAAAGAAAAGCCGTGATCTATATAAAATTAAGTTTGATTACGCTGACAAAGTATTATCTAAATATTCATTTTACAAAAGACCAGACGCTGGGTTTTATTTATGGCTTAATGTAGGAAATGGAGAGAAGTTTGCAAAATCTTTATATGAAAATTTTTCATTGAAAGTAATGCCAGGTAATTTTTTAGCTAAAGGAAAAAAGGAAAATCCTGGAAATAATTTTGTTAGAATTTCTTTAGTACACAGTGTTACAAAATGCAAAGATGCTATTGATAAAATTGAAAAGCAAATAAGATGCATTCAAAATTAAAGAATTTAAATTTTAAGACTACACTAATCAAGACTTTATTTTGTTTATGTTTTTTTTCATTTGGAGTAACATCTGTAATTTCTTTATACTCTTATAACCAATTCGACCCTTCTTTTTTTACGGTAAACGATGATTCTCCAAGCAATGTAATGGGACATTATGGAGCAAACCTTAGCGCAATATTATTAATAGTATTTGGAGATGCCTCATGGGTTCTTTCACTCTTCATAATTTTTTTGATAAGGACAACCTTATTAAAAAAATACAGTTTAGTAAAAACCATACTAAGACTCTTCGGGATTATTCTTTTTACATTTATGATTTCAATATCTTTTTCAAACATTGGTTATAATCAAGGCGTAATGTCAAAAGTAGTACTTGCAAAACTAGCCATTACAATTCCTGATTTTGAGAATTATGAAAACTATATTTTAAACTTAAATTTATTTATTTTTGGTTTATTTTTAATTTTATTAGTTTCTAAAAATAAGTCAGAAGTTTTTATTATTATTTTTAAAACTTTAAAAATAGTAATAGACGGAATAAGGAAATTTTTAACAGCAGGATTTAAAAAGAAGGATTTAAACAAAAAAAATAGAACCAATAAACAAGAAATGTTTCAAGAAAAGAAAAATAAAAAAACTGAAAAAGAAAATATTACTCTTCCTGGTCTAAATTATTTAGACGAGCCTGTTCGATATAAAGCTTACAAAAATAACAATATTGAAGTCCAAGCAAAAGATTTAGAGAAGGTTTTAGACGACTATGGCATTAAAGGAGATATTTTAAGAGTAAAAGAAGGTCCTGTTGTTACGAGGTATGAACTTGAGCCAGCGCCAGGAACTAGATCTGCAAGAATTATAAGTTTATCAGATGATATTGCACGATCAATGTCAGCAAAGTCAGCAAGAGTTTCTGTGATTTACGGAAAAAATGCTATAGGTATAGAGCTTCCTAACAAAAATATAGATACAGTTTTTCTGAAAGAAATTTTATCCACTGATATATTTGATAAAACAAACGGTCTTATACTAGCATTAGGGAAAGATATTTCGGGAAAACCTCTAATAACCGACCTAAGTAAAATGCCACACTTATTAGTTGCAGGTACAACAGGATCTGGAAAATCTGTTTCTATTAATGCTATGATTATTTCGCTTCTTTATAAATTTTCGCATTTTCAATGTAAATTTATCCTAATTGACCCAAAGATGTTGGAACTTTCGGTTTATGAGGATATACCGCATTTGCTGCATCCTGTAGTAACTGATCCTAGAAAAGCAGTGTTCGCTCTAAAGTGGGCTGTTAAAGAAATGAATGAAAGATATAAACTGATGGCTCATTTAGGTGTGCGGAACATAGAAAGTTACAACAATATTATTAATAAAAAAGAATTTAGTGACGGTAAATTATCAAAAAAGGTACAAGTAGGGTTTGATAGTACCTCTGGTAGACCTATTTATCAAAATAAAGAAATTGAAATAAAACCACTTCCATTTATAGTAATCGTAGTTGATGAAATGGCCGATCTAATGTTAGCTTCAGGAAAAGATATAGAGGTTTCAATCCAGTCTCTAGCACAAAAGGCCAGAGCAGCAGGTATACATCTTATACTTGCTACACAAAGACCATCAGTTGATGTAATTACAGGAACTATAAAAGCTAATTTACCTTATAGGATAAGTTTTCAGGTGACTTCAAAAATAGATTCTAGAACAATTTTGGGAGAACAAGGAGCTGAGCAACTATTAGGAAGAGGAGACATGCTATTTATGGCAGGAGGTGGCTATACAGAAAGAGTTCATGGTCCTTTTGTTAGTGACCAAGAAATTTTAAAAGTAACAAACTTTGTAAAGTCTCAGGGAGAACCTTCCTATCAACATTACATTACTGAAGGAGAGGATGAGACAGATGAGGCCTTAGTAAATCAGGAAGAATTTGATCCATTGTATGAAAAAGCATTAAGCTTAATCAAAAGAGAAAAAAAAGTTTCAACAAGTTTTCTACAAAGACATTTTGCTATTGGATATAACAGGGCAGCAAGAATAGTTGATGCTTTTGAAAAAAAAGGAATTGTTAGTTCTCCAAACTCGATGGGAAGGAGGGAAGTTTTATTAGATGAGTAAATTTATTATTTTAAGGTATTGCATAAAATTATGGTTGGTTAACTTTGCTTTTATTAACGGACTCTCTTCTGAGGATTATCATAAAGATTTATTAGTAAAGCTTAATTCCAATTTTCCTGCAGAAATTCTATTTATTCAATCAGATAGTGAAGATAATATTTCAAAAGGATGGATGATAGTCGGAAGAAATGGTCTTGCGAGAGTAGAGTTTGAACCGCCTAATCATCATATTATGGTTGCAGATGGTAGATGGTTAATCGTGCATGACGCTAGGTATGACAGAACTAGTTATCTTCCAATTGATAAAGGTATATTAGGAGCATTGTTGCATCCTGAAAAATTCACTGCTTTAAATCAGCTTAATATTTCCAGGTTTAAAAATAACAACAGCACCTATTACTCTGTAATTTCTAAAAATTTTGATGGTAGCGAATTAAAGCTGTATTTTGATGACGCCGAAAAAAAATTAATCAAATGGGAAATTATAGAAAATGGAAGGTTAAACATCAAAGTAGATATTTCAAAAATGACAAGATTGAAGGATCTCAAGGGTCTAGATGAAAATATTTTCAGATTTCCAAATTTTATGAGAGCAAGTTTAAAAGGATTTTTAGGTCCATTTGATAGAAAGCTCACAAAAATACCAACTAGCAATTCAAATTAAACATTTTCCACTAACATATAACCCTTTTTATCTTTTTTTAAACTAGCCTTGATGTTTGCTGATTTGATTTTTCTTCTGATTCTAGAAATTAAAGTTTCTAATACTCTGGTATTTAATGTTGAGACCTTGTCAGTTTCTAAGCCCCATACATTAGCTAAAATATTTTTTTTACTTATGGGCTTTCCGTTGTTATTTAATAATATTTCAATTAATTTAAATTCTTTTTCGGTAAGTCTTAAGTTTTTACCTGTATTACTTGATAAGGTCTGCCCAGGAATATTAAGGAAAATGTTATAATTGTTTACGTTTTTTTTAATTTTTTTTTCAATTACCTTGTATATATCGAGTATTTTTACAGGTTTAAAAAAAATCCTTAGATTTTCAGCGCTCTCCAAACTAATATTATCTTTTCTTGTTGTAATTATTAAATTATTTTTATTGTTGTCTGGAAAAATTTTTATAAATTTTAAAAAGTTTTCGTAACTATCATCCAACAAAAAAATTTGATCTTTTAGGTCTTTGTATCGAAAAATTTCTTCCTTTCTAATTATAAAGTTATTTTTAAATTTCGCAATTCCCTTTAAAGAGTCATAAATACTAGTTTCTTTTCCATAAAAAAGAATTTCTCTCATTTTAATTATTCTTTTCTCTTTCTCCAAATAAAAGGCTTCCAATTCTAATATTATTGGCTCCGTTTATAATAGCTTCTTTATAATCAGAGCTCATACCCATGCTTATGTCTTCTAGTTTTTCTTTAATACATATATTCAGCATCTCTTTGAAATATTTATTTGGATTTAATTTATTCGGGGGCATACACATGGCTCCTGAAATATCTAGAGCATATTTATTTCTGCATAAATTAAGAAAATCTGAAAATTCTGAAGGACAAACTCCTCTTTTTTGTACTTCTTCTCCTATATTTATCTGAATAAATATTTGTGGAAGCTTAATACCTTCACTTTGCAATAATGAAAGTTTTCTAGCAGCCCTCTCCGTATCCAAGGTTTCTATTACATCAAAAAATTTTATAATTTCTCTAACTTTTTTGGATTGAAGTGCCCCAATAAAATGTAACTTAATATTTTTTTTATCAATATCTTTCCATTTTGTTTTTGCCTCATCTAACCTATTTTCTCCAAAACAAGTATGCCCATTTCTTATTAAAATCTTTATTTTCTCTAATGCTTGTTGTTTAGATACGGCGACTAGATTAATTCTTTCAAAATTTCTATTATATATTTTACAACTTGCTTTAATATTTTGAATTAATTTTTTATAATTTTTTAATACTGACATTTTTAAATTTATATTATGCCCTTATCAGATATACACTATACACTTATGCAAGTAAAATCTATTTGTTTTAAAAAGAATAGCTTCTTAAATGCAAAATTATGGATTTTCTTAGATGAAGATAGGATTTCTGATGAGTCTTCATTTTTAAGCGGCCTCCCCTCTTCAAGATTAATTGGAGTAATAGTCAGAACAAAGAAAAAAAAAAATTTATATAAAAAGGCTAAGTTATTAGGAAAAATATGTAAATTAAAAGGGTTCAAGTTTTATGTTTCTTCTGATCCTCTAATTGCTCTATCAACAGGAGCAGATGGTGTTCATTTTTCAAAACATTCTAGAAGTAATAGAGTATACAGTTCTTTGTCATATTCATGCTCTTTTCATAACATGTCCGATTTAAGAAGAACTAGAAATCTAAAGGTTAAAAAAGTATTTATTTCGCCTATTTTTGAAACTTCTAGTTGTAAAACTAAGAAACCGGTTGGATTAACTAGGTTGTCATTTTTATCTAGATCGCTAAGATGTGAAATAGGAGTACTAGGGGGAATAGATATTAAGAACTTAAAAAAATTTAGAAAGAAAAAAATTTCTCATATTGGTGGAGTGGATATTTTCTTCTTTAATAAAAGGTAGGCATAATGTTGAAATTAAAAAATATTTCTGTTCAATTTGGTGGCATCAAAGCACTCACTAATGTAAGTTTTGAGGTCGAAAAAAATACATTGTTTTCTATAATAGGGCCTAATGGTGCAGGGAAAACTACATTATTAAATGTAATCTCAGGCAGATATATGCCCTCTTCAGGTGAATTATATTATGAAAGTAAAAATTTAACACAAGTTCATTCAAATAAGAGAGCTTCCTTAGGGATAGGACGTACATTTCAAAATCTAGCTTTATTTGATCATATGACAGTTTTAGAAAATATTTTTATTGGAAGGCATCACTTATTAAAAAATAATTTTCTTTCTGGTTCAATTTATTGGTTATTTGGAGGACAAAAAGAGGAAGTAAGCAATAGAAAAGAGGCAGAAAAGATTTTAGACTTTTTGGAAATTAGTGACATAAGGACATCAATTGCGGGAACATTATCCTATGGTTTAAGGAAAAGAGTAGAATTAGCAAGAGCCATAGCAATCAATCCTAAAATAATCTTGCTGGACGAGCCTATGGCAGGAATGAATCAGGAGGAGAAGGAAGATATGGCAAGGTTTATAATAGACCTAAATAGAGAATGGAAAATTACAATTATAATGATAGAACATGACATGGGAGTAGTAATGGATATATCAAAGAAAATCATAGTGCTTGATTTTGGAGAAAAAATTGCTGAAGGATCTCCTGAAGAAATTATTAAAAACAAGAGAGTTCAGCAGGCATACTTAGGAGAGAATGCATAATGTCATATGACTTGCTTACAATACCACATGTTTTAGATTATAATGCTAAAAATTTTTCCTCCGAAATTGCTATGAGAGAAAAGAAGTTTGGTGTTTGGAGAACTAAAAGCTGGTTAGAGGTAGCAAATGAAGTAGAGGCAGTAACAATTTCATTAGAAAATAAAGGGATAAGAGAAAATACAACAATAGGAATAATAGGAAACAACACACCAAGATGGATAATCGCAGAAATTGCGGCTCAATCTTTAAAAGGAGTGCCCCTTGGTTTGTACTCTGATGCCTTAGAAAAGGAGATTGAGTATTTATTAAAATTAACATCCTGTAAAGTTGTCTTTGTGGAGGATGAAGAGCAGGCAGATAAGATAATCTCAATAAAAGAGTTAAAAGATAATATAAAATTGATAATTTATGATGAAGAAAAGGGAATGAACAAATACAAAGATAATAGATTGATATCTTATAAACAATTAGTACAAAATGGACGAGATATTTTGAATAAAGATAGCATTAAATTTTCATCTTTTCTTGATAAATTATCTGAAAACGACACATGTATTTTTTGCCCAACATCAGGAACAACATCAAATCCTAAATTAGCTATGATTTCTCACAAAAATATTTTAAATCATGCTAAAAGCTACCTAGAAGCTGACCCTAAAGATAGTTCTGACGAGTATGTATCAGTTTTACCACTTCCTTGGATAATGGAACAAACCTATGCCATATCAAAATGGTGTTTGAGTAGGATGAAAGTAAATTTTGTCGAGGAGCCTGAAACTATGTTTGAAGATCTTCGTGAAATAGGTCCAACATTTCTTTTATTAGGTCCTAGAACCTGGGAACAAATAGCTGCTGACATACGCTCCAAAGTTATGGACTCTTCATTTATTAAGAGAAGCTTATTTAACCTTTTTTGCTCTCTAAAAAATAAAAGTAACAGCTTAATTATAAAAATGCTTTGCGAATTATTTTTATTTAGGTCTTTAAGAGATCAAATAGGTTTCTCTTTCTTAAAGTCTGCCGCCACTGGAGGCGCTGCTTTAGGACCAGATACTTTTAAATTTTTTGTAAATATGGGGATCCCTCTAAGGCAGCTTTATGGGCAAACGGAACAATTAGGAGCCTATACAATACATAGAAAAGATGACGTAAATTATGAGTCTGTCGGACTTCCATTTAAGGGAGTAAATATAAATATATTTGAACCAGATGCTGAGGGGCTAGGAGAAATTATTGTAAAGAATAAAAATTGTATGAAAGGGTATTATGGAGAAAAAAATAAAAATACCAGAATTTCTGCAGATAAATGGTTTCATACTGGAGATGCTGGGTATTTTAATGAAGCTGGCCATTTGGTAGTCATAGATAGAGTTGCTGATTTATCCTTTACATCAGAAAAATTAAGATATTCACCACAATATCTTGAAAATAAATTAAAGTTTTCACCGTTTATAGCAGAAGCCGCACTGATAGGTTCTAATAAACCTTATTTATCTGCAATTATTTGCATAAGGTATTCAGTTTTGTCAAAATGGGCTGAACAGAAAAGAGTTGCCTTTACTACTTATTCTGATCTAGCCTCGAAGATTGAGGTTGAAAAACTTTTAATATCGGAAGTAAAAATAGTAAATGAGTCTGTACCTAAGAAACAGCAGATTAAAAAATTTGTATTACTATACAAGGAATTCGATGCTGATGATGATGAATTGACCAGGACTAAAAAACTTAGAAGAAACTTTGTTATTAATAAATATAATAAAATTGTGGAAGCAATTTATGGTCAACAAAAAACTATAAAAATTGATACTGTAATAAATTTACAGGATGGTGGAGAACAAAGAATTAAAACTGATCTAAATATTATTAACATGGAGTAAAAAATGGCATTAGACTTTTTGATACAATTATTGGTAAATGGCTTAATCATAGGACTTCTTTATGGTGTAGTAGCAATGGCTTTTGTCTTAATATACAAATCTAGTTTGGTAGTTAATTTTGCCCAAGGAGAGTTTTTGTTAATCGGCGCATGGGCTTGCTGGTGGTTACTTGCTCAATTTTCTTTGCCTTTTTATCTAGCATTCATATTGACTTTAGTTTTTATGACCATGTTCGGTATACTAATTCAAATAATTATTCTAAGACCTCTAATAGGCGAGCCTATTATTTCTATAATAATGGTAACCATAGGTTTGTCTATATTTTTTCAAGCTCTCATGAACTGGATGTTTGGCGTTTTCGTAGAACCTTTTCCTAAAATATTTGAAAATGAAAGTATTAACTTATTTGGCCTCCAGGTACAAACAGTTTATGTAATGAGCGGATTAATAAGTTTATTTATCATGATAAGTTTTGCAATATTTTTCAAAAAGTCGCGATTAGGATTGGCTATGCGGGCAACTGCTTTCGATCAGCAAGCTGCTCAATCTTTGGGAGTATCAGTAAAACAAGTATTTTCGGCAGCTTGGGGAATTTCTGCAATAGTTTCTGGAGTGGCAGGAATAGTTTTTGGAATTGTTAATGGCATTTCGTCCGGTATTGCATTTATGGGTATTAAGGTATTTCCTGCAGTAATTCTAGGCGGTCTAGACTCTGTTTTAGGAGCAATATTAGGCGGTTTAGTTATAGGATTGTTAGAACATATCGCTCATTATTTTGATGTTCAGTATCTGAAAGTAGGAAATATGATAAGAATAGCACCATTTTACGTTTTGCTTATTATACTTATGATTAAGCCTTATGGTTTTTTTGGAACTAAGGATATAGAAAGAGTTTAATATGAGCTTTAAAAAATTTAGACCATGTGGCGATTTCAGAATTTCTTATGCCGCAGATATGAGTATGTTTCAAGATAAAAGCAGCTTTTATCTTACTTTATTAGGAGTTTTTTTACTGATATTATCTCCACTAATATTTGACTCATACATAATATCGCTTCTTATATACATAGGTTTCTACGGAATAGCTGTGCTAGGATTAAATATTCTTGTTGGGTTTACAGGGCAGATATCTGTAGGTCATGCTGTATTTTTTGGGTTTGGAGCATTTGCATCAGCATGGTTAAGTAACAAATTCTTTGTTCCTGTATGGTTAGCGATCCCATTAGCAGCAACGATGACTGCCTTTGTGGGTCTTATATTTGGCATTCCTGCAGCGAGGGTGAAAGGATTATATTTGGCAATCGCAACTTTAGCAGCGCAATTCATTATGGAAGACTTTTTTGCCAGAGCGGCTTGGTTTACTGGAGGTGTTGATGGAGCATCAGCGAAACCATTTCAACTTTTCAACTTTTATTTTGACTCAGATCAAAGATACTTCTATGTAGTCTTATTTTGGTTAATAGTTAGCTATGTACTTGCTACTAACTTAATGAGAACAAGAGATGGAAGAGCTTTTTTAGCGGTTCGGGATCACTACTTGTCTGCAGAAATGATGGGTATTAATTTAATGAAATACAGAATATTATCTTTTGGTATATCATCTTTTTTTGCGGGCCTAGGGGGTGCACTGTACGGACACTACTTAAGTTTTGTATCAATTGAAGAATTTAATATACAACTTTCAATATTTTTTCTAGCAATGATTATAATTGGAGGATTAGGATCTATAAGAGGTTCTTTAATGGGGGCAGCTTTTATGGTTTTATTACCTGAGGTAATGGATTACCTAACAAGATCTCTATCTGATACTTCTTTAGATCAAATGTTATCTCTTTCTAGTGCTATACCATTTATAAAAGAGGCCTCAATAGGACTAGTAATTATATTATTCTTGATTTTTGAACCTAATGGATTAGCCTATCGTTGGAGACAAATTAGAGCCTGGTTTAAACTATATCCATTTTCTTACTGATAAGGAGTTTGTAATGATAAATTTGAAAATTTTATTTCTGTTTCTTTTTTTTGGACTAACATATTTTAAAAGCATTTATTCTAAAGACATACCAATAGGTCATCTAGTCGATTTTACAGGACCAACTTCTAGCGTTGGAAAACCATATGGGATGGGTTTTATTGATGCAATAAAGTACATAAATGAAAATGGAGGTATCAAAGGTAAAAAAATTAAAGTAGATACTGTTGACTATAGTTATAAAGCCCCAAGAGCAGTTGCTACTTATAAAAGATTTAAATCTAGACTAAAAATCATTGCGGTAATTGGATGGGGTACGGCTGATACTGAAGCTTTAATGGAAACTGTTGCTAGAGATAAAATACCATTTTATTCAGGATCTTATGCAGGACAATTAACAGATCCAACTGGTCAAGCTCCTAACTCTTTTAAGGCGGCGCCTTATAACTTTTTTTACGGGCCTTCTTATTCTGATGCGTGCAGAGGATTGTTGACCTGGGCATTGAAAGATTGGAAGGAAAAAAACCAAAATGCACGACCAAAATTTGTTCATATGGGAGATAATCATCCTTATCCTAATGCTCCAAAACAAGCCTGCCAAGAGTATGCAAAAGAACTAGGGTTTGAAGTCTTATCAGTAATTAACTACACTCTAACTCCTGGCGATTTTACTGCGCAATGTTTAACACTAAAGCAGTTAGGAGCAAATTACGCATACCTTGCAAACTCTTCTAATTCTACAACATCAATTTTAAAGTCGTGTAATGTAGTAGGAGTAGAAACTCAATTTTTAACAAATGTTTGGGGTGTTGACGAACCGGTAATAAAAGCATCTGGTATGGCTGCTAACGGCATTATTTATGCTATGAGAACTAATTCAATATGGGGAGATGAAAGCAAAGGTATGGAGTTATTGAAAGAAGTAGCAAAATACTCTGGTAAAAAAGACTCCTATAAATCAGTTCATTATATTTCTGCTGTTTGTACAATGTTTTATATGGCAGAAGCAATGGAGCTAGCTATGGAGTCTGAAAATTTTAGTGGAGAAGGTATTAAAAAAGCTATGTATCAAAAAGAAAATTGGGTACCTAAAGGACTAGAAGGAGTCTGTCTTCCATCTACTTGGAAAGAAGACGATCACCGAGGACTAATGGATGTGCCAATTTTCAAAGTAAAAGTAAATGGTAGTACGGAAAAGAAAAATGTAAATGAATTAATGAAAAATAAAGTTATTGAATTAATTAAGATTGATCAAATTACATTACCAAGAAGACCTGAATGGAGAGGCTATTAGTCTAATTACTTTTAATGTTAGATTTAAAAAATATAGAAGTAGTATATAACGAAGTAGTCTTAGTTATAAAAGGCTTAAGTCTTCATGTTAATAAAGGAGAAATAGTATCTCTGTTAGGAGCGAATGGTGCTGGAAAATCTACTACTCTCAAGGCAATTTCGAGCTTGTTAAAAAATGAAGATGGGGAAGTAACAAAAGGAAATATTACCTTCCTTGACAGAGAAATTACAAATGCTAATCCTTCTGATATTGTAAAAAGTGGGCTTTTTCAAGTCATGGAAGGAAGACGGTGTATTGCTGATATGACAGTGTACGAAAATTTAAGGTTAGGTGCTCACACAAGACAAGATAGAAGAAATATTTCTAAAGATATAGAAAAAGTTCTAAAATATTTTCCTAGGCTTAAAGAGAGAAGAGGTCTTTCGGGTTATTTATCAGGAGGAGAACAACAAATGTTAGCGATAGGCAGAGCTTTAATGGCTAAACCCAAGATTATACTCATGGATGAACCATCAATGGGTCTTTCTCCTTTGCTGGTGCAAGAAGTCTTTAATATTATTAAAATGCTAAATCAAGATCTCGGTATCACTATTTTGTTAGTTGAACAAAATGCTAAGCTCGCATTAAATATTTCAAGTAGAGCATATATAATGGAAAATGGTAAAATAGTTTTAGAGGGTACTTCTAAAGAACTTTCAAATAATGAAGATGTCAAAGAGTTTTATTTAGGAGGCGCCAAAGGAGAAAGAAGATCTTTCAAAAATCTCAAGTCTTACAAGAGGAGAAAGCGTTGGCTTTAGAAAAAAAAAATTTTAACAGCTCCTATTATGATGAAAGTGAGACACTTGATAGAGAACTTAGGGAAGAAAAAACTTTTAATGAATTTAGTAAAAGACTTAAGAAAATTGCTTCTCTTTCTAAAGGGTGGATGGAATTACTTAAAGAAATTAATTTAGAAAATATTAAAACAAGAGATGACTTTAAAAATATTCCCATTACTAGAAAATCATCATTAACCGATTTACAAAAAATAAGCTTGCCTTATGGCAACCTTACTACAAAGCCAGCGACAGAGTTTCCTTATATGTTTGCATCGCCTGGTCCAATATATGAACCAGGTGACAAAAATGATTTTTGGAACATGTCACGCAGTCTTTATGCGGCAGGTTTAAGAAGAAAGGATATAGTTTATAATACATTTTCTTATCATTTGGGACCAGCGGGATTGATGATGCACAACGCTGCTAATAATTTAGGAGCTACGGCTATCCCTGGCGGTGTGGGAAATACAGACCTGCAAGTTGAAACCATTAGTAATTTAAAGCCAAGTTTTTATATAGGAACCCCATCTTTTCTTAAAATTATTATAGATAAGGCTATAGATAAAAACCAAGATATATCTTCTTTAAAAAAAGGACTAGTAGGAGCAGAGCCGCTTCCAAATTCGTTAAGATCATCGCTTTTAAGCAAAGGGGTAGATGTTTTACAAATGTATGGTACTGCAGAGGTAGGATGTATTGCTTATGAGACTAAAGATTTTAATAATAATCTTGTAGATGGTATGATAATAGAAGAAAACATAATATTAGAAATTGTAAGACCAGGAACATTAGAAGCTCTCCCTGCTGGAGAAGTCGGAGAAGTAGTAATAACTAAAATTAAAACTGACTACCCAATTATCAGACTAGGAACAGGAGATTTATCAAAAATAATAGAAGAGCCAAGCCCTTGTGGTAGGACTAATTTTAGAATTCAAGGCTGGATGGGAAGGGCAGAACAATCAACAAAATTTAAGGGAATTTTTGTAAATCCCAAGCAATTTAATGAAGTGTTAAGAAATTTTAAAGAAATTTCAAAAGTAAGATTTTTAATAACTACTAACGACTTCTTAGATGAAGGGGAGTTAATGTGTGAAACAAATTATGATCATGAGGGTTTAGCTAAAAAAATTAAGGAGTTTTTTAAAACGCATTTTAAATTAAATATAAAAGTATCTTTGATAAAATGTGGAAGTATAAAAAATGATGGATTGGTTATTGAGGATAAAAGGCAACTAAAATAGAATGCTTTATGAGAAAAAAAAACTACTAGAAGTAAAAAACCTTAGTTGTAAAAGAAACTACAAATTAATTTTTAAAAACATATCATTCTCACTTGAACCAGGCGGTGTAATATTTATAAATGGCAACAATGGTTCAGGCAAGACATCTCTCCTTCTAGCCTTATCAGGGATATTACAATGTGAGGGAATTAAAAAAATGAGTCAGGATCAAATTGGGTATGTTGGTCATAAAAATGCTTTAAATGAAACAGAGACAGTGAGAGAATATTTGTATTTTTGGAAGAATATTTTTTCTTACAAAGATGACTACAATCATATTGTAAAATATTTTCAGTTAAAGTCTTTATTAGACATGCAGATAAGTATGCTCTCTTTTGGTCAAAAAAAAAAACTTTCTTTTTCAAGGCTTAAAATGACAAATACCCAACTTTGGCTTCTTGACGAACCAGTCTCAGGTCTAGATCAAAAAACCAAACTTCTAATTTTAAAACTAATAAATCAACATACCGAAAACGGTGGTGGAGTGATAATTACCTCTCATCAAAACCTAAATTTGAATAAAATTAAAAACATTAAGAGAGTTAATATTGACTAAGTTATTCTTTTTATTTTTATTTAGGGAAAGTAAAGGATATTTATTTAATACAAATAAGTCCTGGTTTGCATTAGCATTTTTTTTATTATGCATCTTAATTTTTCCTTTATCACTAGAAGACTCTGAATTTACTCTTAAAGAAATATCAATTTCTTCTATTTGGATTTGTGCATTATTTGCTAACTTAATCTCTTTGGAAAGCCTTTTCAAAGATGACTATGAAAATGGATCTTTACTACAGTATCATATTAATAAAGTGCCATTTTCTATTATTGTAATTACCAAAGTTATCTGTCACTGGGTTTTTACAGGAGTTCCTATAATTATTCTTTCACCTATATTTCTAATCTTTTTAAGTGGATCTTATGAAAATATATTAGCATTATTTCTGTCATTATTATTAGGAACTCCATTATTTAGTCTTCTTGGTATTCCCTTTTCGGCCTTAACCTTAGGTGCTACTGCAAGAGCCCCAATGCTAATTTTTCTCACAATACCTTTCTATTTGCCGGTTATAATATTTGGAGTCTTATCGGCGAGTAGCTTTTCTAATGGATCATTCTCAGAATATTACTTCATGAGCGCTATCTTAAGTATTGGAATTATATTTTTACCCTATATAACTATAAAGATATTAAAAGAAAGCTTAAAATAAATGATAAAATACTTTCATAAATATGCTAATCCGGTTAGGTTTTTAAAGATTTCAAAACCTATCAAAAAGTTTTCAGGTTTATTGTCTTTTTTTGCTATAATTATAGGTTTGATTTTTGCTCTTTTCATCTCTCCTCCAGATTATCAACAGAAGGAAACAGTGAGGATTATGTACATTCATGTTCCTTGTGCTTGGATGAGTTTAATAACCTATAGTTTTATTTTTTTTAACAGCTTATTCTTTCTTATTTGGAGATTCCCTTTATTTCTCCTACTGGCGAAAGAAAGCATTATTTTAGGAATAATATTCACGTTTTCTACTTTATTTTCAGGGTCGTTATGGGGCAAGCCTACGTGGGGAACTTATTGGGTATGGGATGCTAGATTAACATCTTTCCTAATATTATTTTTTATCTTTCTAGGACTAAAGTTAATCAAAGACGCATACTCTTCTTCGAACAAAGGGGATGGTATTTTTTCATATCTAGCCATAATAGGTGGTGTCAACCTTCCTATTATTAAGTTTTCAGTAGATTGGTGGAACACATTGCATCAGCCGGCCAGTATTTTAAGAACGGGAGGTATTTCCATTAGTAATGAAATGCTAATACCACTTTTTATCATGGCAATAGGTTTTTTGTTTCTTTTTGTCTATACTTTATTATTATCCACAGAAATAAAAATTAAGGAAAATAAACTAATTTACTCTAGCAATAATGAAAGCGAGTACTAAATGATCAATAATGTAATAAATTACATTAGTATGGGAGGTGATGGGTTTTATATTTGGGTTGGTTATATAGT
>MDTC01008655.1_pt1 | contig 22944 bp, 23 predicted proteins | sample 811181 | NCBI WGS metagenome assembly MDTC01 (sample SAMN05326644, study PRJNA326480) | marine metagenome | isolation source: seawater | place: Pacific Ocean: North | collected 2011 | reverse complement strand
TCTGGCAAATTCAACTTTTTTTTATCCGAATACTCAAACAGTTTTAACTTTTCGTTAGTCTCAAAATTTTTAGACATAAAACCATCTTTATAATCCACAATTCCAATATTAAGATTGTGTTTCTTGGAAATTATTTCTGCTAACTTAATGAATAAAGTGCCTACTCCTCCTACTCCCTTATAAGGAAAAATGAATATTATCCAATTCTTTTCAAAATTATTAGATAAATTATTAGATAAATTATTATCAATTAATTGATTCTTCATATTCTTCAAGTTCTTGAGAGTATTGATTAAATAAATCTTGATATTTGCAGTTGTTTAGCATTCCTATTTTTGATTTTAATGGTTTAAAAAGAGAAAATTTTTCTTGCTGCTCAGATTCTAAATTAAGAAAATTTTTAATTTGATTCAATGTATCTTCGTAGTTTTTTATTAGGTTTTCAAAATTTACTATAAGTATTTTTTCGTGATTTTTTAAATATTTATTAGAGATTTCATGAAAAAAAGAATATCTTTTAAAAAAATTAAAAGCTTCAATCTCAAAATCTTTTTTTGAAAAATTTTTATTTTCTGAATAAGCTATAAATGAATCAATAGGATTTCTGTCTACAATAATAAGTTTATAATTTGGAAATAGCTCCAAAGCTTCTGATGGTTTAAAAACCTCTATTGCATTACTGGTAACTAAATTTTCACAATTTGATTTTAAATTCATACTTAAGACTTTATTTAGATAATCTTGAGTTAAAGATACAAAATTATGATCATATGCAAAAAATTGGGTATTTTCATATTTCCCGACTGCATTTAAAAATTTGATATAAAAACTTTTAATAAAATCAGATGAAAAGTCTTCAAATGGCCAAAATGTTTTAACTTTAAATTTAACCAAATTATCAATATATTCTTCTGATACTTTTTTAAAATCTTCTCCCACAATATTTTTATAATTTTGACCTGTTGGTTCAAATAGGCTCTTAGGCTTCAATAAACTAGTTTTGTCTTTATTCAAAACATTAATTAACTTTGAGAATCTTTTAATTGCAATATCTGATCTGATTGGAGACCAATTATCTAATAAGGATTTTTTTAAATCTAATAATCCGTCTGTCATTCTGATTAAAAGAAACTCAAACTTTTTAGGATGGACCGTAACCTTATTAAATTCTCTCAAAACATCCATGACAGCTGATTTTCCTGAATAATTAAATCCAGAAACATCAATAAGATTTATTTGGCTTTTAGATTTTTTTTCCAATTATCCAAATACTCCGTAACTTTTATTTCAGGTTCCCAATCTATACAAGCCATTAGCTTATCATTGTTGGAAAGAGTAACATCAGCTTCTCCTAAACGAGCAGGTATAAAACAATAATTTTCAGAAATCTGCTTTGCTATCTCTAAAACAGCAAATGCTTTACCAAAGCCAATATTAAAAAAGTTCAAATTTTCATTTGAAAGTGCTAACAACACACTTGCTCTAGAAATATCGCTTACATGGATAAAGTCTCTTTGTTGAGAGCCATTGCCTGTAATTTTTAAAGTTTCATTCTTTAAATAGTTATTTTGAAAAATTCCTATTACAGAAGAATAGGCATTAAGGGGATTTTTCTTACTAAATGACCTATCCCCATAAGGATTAAAATATCTTAGAGATATAAAAGGAATATCCCATTTTTTTCCGAGTAACAATCCATATTGCTCAGCTGTATACTTTTGTAATGAATAAGGGTTTAAAGGATTTGCTTTTTCATTTTCTGAAGTTGGAACCTCTGAAGGATTACCATAGATAGAAGAAGATCCAGAATAAATTATCTTTTTCACTTGCGTTGATTTAGCTGCCTTTAAAACTTTCAAGGTATTTTGAACATTTGCAAGATCATGTTCTTCTGGATTATCAAATGAGGGTTGTATTCTTGGAAGGGCGGCAGCATGAAATACGAAATCAACATTTAATAAAATTTTCTCAAGATCAGTTTTTTCTATGCTTCCTTTGATGAAGTCTGCTTTTGGGTTTATATTTTTTTCCTCACCTGTAGATAAATTATCAAGAACAATAACTTTAGAGCCGTTTTTTATTAAATGATCAGTTAGATGAGAACCAATAAAGCCTGCTCCACCCGTGACCAAGCTAATCATTTTAAATCTGAAAATAAATCATGAGCTTGATCTATTGCGTCACAAATACCGGTATATTTAAAATTTCCTAATCTACCTAAGCAAAAATAATTCTTTGGAAAATCATTTCTATAATTGTCATATTTCGTTAATTCCGATTCAATTTGTTTTGGATACAATCTATTAACATCTGCCGGGATTTCAATAGTTAAAAGACAATTAGGTGATTTATGCTGTGTTACTTTTTTAAAATCTACAATCCTGGTGTACTCCTCTTCTCCGCTATAGTGAACCCACTCATAATCTTTATCAAAAGCATACTCTGAAGGAAGGACAACTTTAATTAACTGTCTTCCTGAGTAAGCTAATTCACCGTGTTCAAAATTAAATACTTCATCAGTGTGTCCTGTATTAATAATGAGATCTGCAGAAAATTTTCCCTGTTCTCCGTTTTTGTCAAAAGTTAACTCTAATTTATCCCTATCAATATGAATAACCTTTGTTGAATAATAAACTTCTTTATCTTTCAAGATATTAGAAAAAAAGGAATTATATCCATCTATATTGTATGGATAGCCAGTTAATTGTTCTCCAAAAAGTCTTTCATCGCCATCTCTAATTGGAGTTCCTTTATTTATCCATTCAAAATTAGCAGATAACTCTTTATTGGATTTGATTGACCACATTTTTTTAGAATAGTTGTTAACAAACTTTTCATACATTGTAGGCCCGATAGCGCTAAGCCAATAAGACTCAAAATTTTCAATAGAAATATCTTTAGGATTTAAAGAATCTAATTCACCTTTCACCTTTACTCTGTCAGGCATTCTTTCAATATCTTTCCATTGCAAAGGATAAGAATAAAAATTATCGTCAGCTTCTACATATGAGAGAGATCTAGTTATGTATTGTCTAATTTTTACTTTTGAGTCTAAATACTCAAAAGTTTGAGATTTTGGAGTATAAAAGATTCTCGGTCCAAGAGTATAAGGATGGCCGCCATAATATTTAGTCCAACAGCCTCCGCCTGGATGAGAATTTGATTCAAATAAAGTAATGGAATTATTTAAATCTTTAGACAATAGATCTGCAATAGTCGTTCCAGAAAATCCAGTGCCAATAATTGCGATTTTTTTTTTCATAAATTAAGTTTTTTATGAATTATACTTGTTAATTAACTCTAAAACATAATTCAAAATATTTTAAAGAAAATTTCTGAACAGACTGAATGCTTATATTTTTGACTTAGCTATAGACAAATGTAAATTTCTAAATAAGGATTTTATTAATTGAATGATAACCGGAAAAGATCTTAGCTCAGCATTTCTAAATAGCTTAATATACAAAGCAATTTCTTTCTTAGTCTCGTTTCTTTCATCAGTAATGGTTTTTCGTTACTTTAGTCCCGATCTAAGAGGAGAAATAGCAATCTTACTTGCGCCAATTCTTTTGATTCAAATTGGTCTTTTTGACAGCGGTGTTAAAGTTCTAGATTTGATCTCAAAAGATTTAAAATTAAATCAAAAAAATAATTTCACTTCATTATGGTCAAGTTACTACTTGAAATTTTTTTCAGCACTTATTTTTGCCTTTTTACTTTATTTTTTTGGACCAAAATTAGCTGAATTTTATGGTCTTGGAGCAAGAAAAGAAATTTACACTCTTTGTTCTATTTTATTAATTTTAAATTTTCTAAATGGCCCGCTAGATATAAATGTTCTTCAAGCAACAAATAAATTTAAGGAACTTAGAATTTACGGAATTATTGAATCTTTTGTTCCTTTTTTTTCCATTGCGATGACAATCTTATGGAAAGGATCTCTAGAAATGTATATTTATCTTTATATTGCTTCAAAATTGTTATTACTTCCTTATTCTTGGTATTTAATTTTAAAATCACCTTTTTTAAAATATTTCTCAAAAATTAAATACAAAGAAATCTTAAACTTGTTTTCTTTTACGGTTCCATTATGGATTGCTTCTTTTATTGCTTTTGGTTCTTCGCAATATATTCCTCTCATGTCTGGGTTGTTTTTTGATTTTGAAGTAATAGGGATTATGTCTCTCGCTTTAGGTTTAACATTTATGTTTATTTCTATCTTAAGTGCTTTGGATAGTTTTTCCCTATCAAAAGCTAATGAAAATTCTAGATTATCAACTAATATCTATAGATCAAAAATAAATTATCTTCTTAGATATTGGCAGTTACTTTTTTGCCTTTCATCTCTTTTATCCATAACAGTTTTTTTATTAAGTAATACTTTAGTAAATATTATTGGAGGCGCTGAATATAACAAAGCCTCAGAAATACTTCGATGGCTTTGTATTCTTATAAGTCTTAAACCTTTAGGGATTTTAAGAATAGTTATTTATATATCAGAGTCAACTGAAAAAATTGCTTTATATTCTCTACATAAACTAATTTTAGAAGTAGGTTTTATAATTTGTTTTTTTTATTTTTTTGGTCCTTCTGGAGTGGCTTTTGGTTTAGCGCTTGCTTTTTTTTACTATGGATTCCTATTAGCCAATTTTACAATTAAGCAAGATAAATTATTTAAATTGATAATTTTTAATATTTTGAAAAATCATCTCTTTATTGCTTCTGTTTTACTTCTTATCAATTTAATAACGTTAGTCAGTTTTTCGGGATATATTTTTTGTGGATTTTTTCTTTTTTACCTTATTTTTATTTTAAATGCTAAAAAGGAAAAATTTCTGAGAATTTTAAAAACGTAATCTAGTTAAAGATTTTATTACTTGCGTAACCAATTTTTTCAAAAAAACCTTTTAATTTATATCTGAATAAAATTTTATTTCCATTCCTATTATTTAGAAAAGACAAAGAGCACCATTCTTTGTAAGGTACTTTATAGTTGATTTCTTTATTAATAATTGCTAAGGAAAGTTTTAAAATTTCTTCAAAAGTTGGATTTTGATTTGGATGAAAAATCGTTTCTATATCCAATTGATTTTCGTCGTGAAATCTTGTGCCATCTCTAGAAAGTCCCCAAGTTAGCACAGGTACATTGCAAGATCTTGCAACTACCATGGCACCAGATAAACTTCCTATTGCTAATTTTGCCTGTTTCAGAGCTGCTACTTGAATGTTCATTCTCTGATTATTTGGAATGTTTATTAAATCTATACATCCTTCTGGACATTTATCATCAAAAAAAGCTTCTCCTGGAGAGCCAAAGATACCTATTTGATAATCTGGGCATTCCTTTTTTAAATTATTTATCAATTCAATGTAATTAATTTTATTCCAATTTTTGTCTGGTCTTCTATTAATTCTATTTCGTGGATATATCGCAATAAGGGGTAATTCTAGATCAATATAGTCTTTTAATATTAAAAAAGTTTTTTTTGGCGGCTCTAAAATTGAAAATAATTGGTCTTTAAAGGGAATAGGAATTTGTCTTATAGAAATGTCATTTTTAGGATTTTGATCTCCAAATATTCCAAAATCCTTACCATCAAAGGAATTTCTAGAAAAAGGGATAAAATACTCTGCATCATTAGGTAATTTCTTTTTATATAAATTTAGTAGCTCTTCAGCTTTTAATTTAACATCGACTTGATTTTTTGTGCTCTCAAAGTATTTCCAAGATTCATATTTCAGAATTCCTAATAAATTTTTTTGTATAGATTCGTTACCCCTCGGAAATCCATTAATCCAAAAATCTGTTATATAACCGTTGCTAGATTTAAAGTAATTATTAAATTCTTCAGGATGAGCCCAGTATTCATCTGCATTTGGGTAAAAACTTTCTCTGCCAGAAAATGAAGCAACTATTTTTTTATAGTTTTTGAATTTACCGTTACTTACTTTATTTACCCAAGCATGCCAATAAAGCATTTCCCATCCAAACTCTCCTACAAAGGGACCAAAAAAAACTGTTTTCATGATTTATCTTCTAAATAAGACCTTAATTCAGAAATTCCATCATATAAACTTATTTTAGGCTCTATTCCAAATTTCTTTAACTTTGAATTATCTCCGTGTATGTGCTCAACTTCTCCATAAGTCCTAGGTATATAGGTTTGATTAGAACTAATAATGTCAGCAAGATTTTGAATAGAAATTTTTTCCCCTGAACAAACATTAAAAATATCATTTTTAATTGAATCATTAATTGCAACTTCATAAAAAATCCTTGAAGTATCTTTAACATTTATAAAATCTCTAGATTGGGAACCATCTCCAGTAATCGTTAAAGGTTTTTTTTCAATATCTTGTTTAAGGAAAATTCCAATAACTGGGCTATATGTATTTAGAGATTTTGTATTTTCTAGAGACCTAGGTCCATAATTTGCAAAAAGCCTTAGAGAAACGACAGGAATATCAAATCTTTGTCCAAGGAGAAGGGAAAACTGCTCACCACAGAATTTTTGAATTGAGTAGGGTCTTGATAATAAATCCACTGGTTCTTCTTCTGTAATTGGAAGAACTTTAGATTGACCATACGCTGCGCATGAACTCGCGTAAAGAAATTTCTTAACTTTTGAATTCTTTAATGCTTTTAAACTTTGAATGGTTCCTATGACATTTATTTCTTCATGTTCAACGGTATCTTCAAAAGGAGGTTTGACTATTGGCATTGCAGCTGCGCAGTGAAAAAAATAGTCACAATCTTTTGATATTTTTACCAATCCATCTAGGTCACGAATGTCAAGTTCGATAAATTTAGATTTTTTATTTACATTTTCTATAATCCCAGCCGAGAGGTTATCTACAGAAATTACATCGAATCCTTCTAAAATTAACTTATCTACAATATTAGATCCAATAAAACCTGCAGCGCCTGTTACTATAGCTTTCATTTAAAAAATTCGTTTCTCCCTATTTTATTTAAATTCATTATTGTAATTTCTTAAATTAACTTTTGAACTCAAAGATTTTGGTTGACATAAATTAAATCTACCCAATCGGTTCTTCCATTTGATGGATTTTTGCTGATATGAGAAATATCGAAAAGCTCAAATCCTGCTGGCAATAAATATTTTTCAATATCTGAAAAATTTAGTTTGCGCTCGTATAGGTCATAAAACATTAATTCTGTTAAGACAACTTTTGTTGATTTTAAATAATCGCCTGCACCGGACAAAACTTCTGGCTCAAATCCTTGCGTGTCTATTTTTAATAAATCGATAAAATTCAAATCTTTTTTACTTAAAAAATTGTCCAGTCTTTGGCAAGGTACTTCTCTTTCAAGATTTAGATTGCTTATATACTGATTGTATTTTTTTGAATTTTTATCCAATTTTCTTAGATTTATTGAATCTTTTGAATTTAGATTGAACTTATTGAATCCAGATAAACCTGATGTATATCCTGTAACTCCTGATTCTAAATTATGTGAATAAAAAACCATTCCTTCAGGTTTATTTTCAGATCCAACAGCAGATTCAACGATTTCTAAATTTATACCTTTAAGATTCTCCTTCAATTTATTTAAGTGCTCCACACATTCACTTTGCGGCTCAAAAGCAACCACACTACTATCAGGCCAGTAGTCGAAAAATTCTTTAATCGACTGTCCCATATTTGCACCGATATCAATAATTAATGGGGCATCATTATTAACTAATTTCTTTAGCACCTTTTCTCGGCTGAAATTAGCTAAATATTCTTGTGTTCGATTAAAATTACTCATTAATTCTTTGTCTAAAAGACTGCTCCTATTAGTAGACGACTACCTCTGAAAATTAATCTTTAGATATTTCTCTTAATTTATATCAATCTAAAAAAAGATATATATCCTCAAATTTTATATGAAAAACAATACAAATAAGTGCGCTTTTAAAAATTTTTTAATAAAGAATTATACAATTTTTGAAAAATGAATAGTTAAATTATTAGAAATATTCAACCCAGAAAAGTTTTTGGATTAGGGCTGAAATACAGAATCAAAAGAATATTCAAAAAAATAAGCATTTAAACAGGGTCTGTTAGTAAAGCTTTAATCTCTCTAAAGATATGTTTTGGGAAACGTATATTTTTTTCCGGGTCATACCGGTGCTTATCTAAAAAATCCACAAAATCATTTTGATTAAAGATAGCTTTTCTTTGACTCAAAATATTTCTTTTATGTTTTGGAGGCAAATATGGTTTATTTTTCTCTTCCGAATAATTTAATAACTGGGAAATTCTGTAATCAATTGGAATAATTTTTAAATTTGAGCAATATCGACTTGCTGAAATAGCCATGTGCAATCTTGCAGATACGATCAAATTATATTCCCCAATCAATTTGAGTTGCTCCGAGTTCGAGAAAGTTAGACATCTAGTTTTTTCATCACATAGTTGTTTAAAAAAAAGTATTTCGCGTGAATCAACCAATCCAATATCTATTTCTTGAATATTAAGTTCTGATCTCAGGTATCTAAATAAGTTTCGCCAATATTCTAATCCATACTTTATTACATGATCCTGCGCATAAGAGGTCATGACTGGAAAAACTAATGCAGTACTATTACTCCTAACTCCTGTAAACTCATTTGAATCTAAAAAATATGAAAGACAGGCACTTTTAAAAATGTTTTGATATTTGGCATTTAAGTGAATAAAGAGATCATCATCCCTAGTAGCGATAGCATCAAAAGATGACAAGTCAAAGTCCTTGTCATTGAAAGCTTTAAGAGAGCCTCTTAATCCCAGACCTAAAGCATAAAATCTACTGTTACCATTAGAAGCTTTATAACGATCAACTGCAGACAAGAACGCTGAAAAACTATTGAGTCCATAAAGCGGATGACCCACAACTATGTTCACATCAGAGAATCTAAAATCTTCATAAAGAGGATTTTGAAGAGTTAGTGCTGGCATTACACGGTCCACAATTATGCCTTCCTGTTTTAACACCTGGATAGCACTATTACAAATAACCTGATCGCCTATGTTAGGACTAAAGCTTGAATAGGCATTTACTTGTTTTTTCATAATTCTCAATTAATTTCGATATTTTTATTTACTTAAAATAATCTTTATTTTTAAAAATATTTATTCTGTGTTTTCCATATAACCATTTCTTATCAATAATTTTTTTATATTTTTTTGGTATGGGATAATTTGATAACTTAATATCTGAGGGGTCTCTGATCCAATCCCTATTATTTAGAAATAAATTTTCTGAATCTAATCTTGATGCTTCCTTTAGGTAAAAATCTATGCTTTCCAAATTCATATGCTGAAAGCTCATTGTATTTATAAAGAGTGAAATATTTTTTGTAATCTTGTATATAAGATTTGGAGGAAGAATTATTACTTTAGCATGAGGATTTATTTCATGATCTTCGTGAGCAATAATTTGTATTTCATCTTTTGGTAACTTTTGAGTCAGATAAAAATAGGCTAAAGGAAGGGCATCAAACAAATCCACAAAGAAATATTTATCTATGCGCATTGTTGAAAGAAGCTCTCCTGCGAGACCTCCAAAACCTCCTCCAACTTCAAAAACTGAATCAAATTTAGAGCCAAGATGTTTATTAATTTCTTCTTTATAATAATAATGTCTAATCTGTGCTTCAGTAATTGATAATCCAAAAAAGTTTTGCGGCACAGGTTTTCCTATTTTGTCGTCTTCTAATTTCTTCAAGTTTAATTTAAATTTTTTAAAAAATAATAGCTTTATCACCATCCAAAAAATTTTAATTTTTCCGTGTATTTTTAGCTGCAATGGAATGTCTCCTGGTAAGCCCCACTCAATGTAAAAACCACCTCTCGGACTATCTGGAAAACCATGTCTACCTGCAACAAGATAAGTCCTTCTAAACTTTTCTAAAACCCCTTTTTTTTGGAGTAAAAAATCTCTTAAATCAAAATCTTTTTCTTCTACTGGAGAAGCAGACCAATCACCTTCTTGATGGTTTCGCTTTAACTCTTGATAAGCATCTAAAGATTTTTGGATTATTTTTTGTTCATTTTCTTCAAAAGACATCTTTCACTCCATGTATTTAGCTGGATTTCCTAAAACTATTCCGTTTTTCTCAACATCTTTAGTTACAACAGCCCCAGCACCAATTTTTGCACCTTCATAAATAGTAATTCCAGGAAGAATAATAGCTCCAGCGCCAATAGAAGCACCTTTTTTAACTATAGTTTTAAGATAACTTACATCTCTCTTTCCTATTCTTTGAGAAGTCGGATACTTGTCATTTGAAAAGGTAACGTTCGGTCCAATAAAAACATCATCTTCTATTTTTATGTAATCCCAAATAGAAACTCCATTTTTTATTGTCACTCTTGAACCAATTTGAACATCATTTTCTATAAAGCAATGAGAACAAATATTACAATCTTCACCAATTATAGAATCTTCTAGGATTACACAAAATTGCCAAATTTTAGTACCTTTACCAATTTTTTTTGTTTTTACGTCTGACAAAGGATGAATAAATAATTTAGTCATTTCCCTTTAAATTAATCCTTTTATAGATCTAATGATTTCATTTCTAGATATCCCTCGTTCATTTCCTTCAATAGATGTCCCTAACATACCCATTATTGATGATAATAATACCGTTACTAAAGGATCTTTTTGAAAAATAGCAGCTAAAGAAGCGCCCATATATAAGGCGTCCCCTGCTCCAACTGGGTCAATTACTTTGGAAGCTAAGGCTGGAGCTCTATAGACTTTTCCATCTTGATAAAATACTAGACCATTTTTTCCTCTTGAAATCATTAAAGAAGCTCTCGCATATTTTTTTAATATTCTTTTTGCAATAGCATCTAAAGAAGCAATTCTTTCTCCAAATGGCAGGCGCGCCTCTAATTCGTCTAGACAAATAAAATTGGATTTGGAGTATTTATTAAATAAGTTAAATCCAAAATTTGTCGAATTTGTTTGGGCATTTATAGATAACTTTTTTGATTTTGCTATTTTATTTATAACTTTCGAAGTCATAAGTCCGTGACCAAAATCAGAAACGATTGCAAGATCAAATTCACTCAATTTTTCATCCAAAAACTTTAGTAACTTTTTCTCCGAACTGCGGTCGATAAAATTTGAGGGGATGTAACCTATTTCAAATAGTCTATTTTGAGAGTTTCCTGTTAGTTGAGAATCAAGCTTATCTGATAAAGGATTGGGATAACCAGAAGAAGAGATAAATCTTCTTTTGACTACTGTAAAGTCTTTTTTATTTTCAAATATTTTTGATTTTGTTTTGGGAGGAATAGAATCTTTTATAAGAGGAAGATAATTTTTGTTTGCTTCTCCGTAAGTAGTAAGTAAAAAAGTATTATTAATCATTGAGTCTAAATGCCTTACTGTGGCCAAAACTCCACCGGTCATAATTTTTTCGCCAAGAAAAGAGGCAGATATTATAGGATGTTTTGTTACAGTTCCTCTGACGGAGGTATAAATATATTCATCAATGATGATTTCTCCGATATTCAGAACTTTCTTATTACTGACACTTTCAAGAAAAGATAAAGTTTTTTGAGGGATCTCTTTTTTTCTAATTAAATTAATAAACTTTTCTTGTTCAGGTTTTAAAAAATTAAAGGATCCATTATTCAATAAATTAGTTGAACTAAATCTTTCTTCGTCTATGATTTTAAGAGAACCGCCAACTGACTCAATTGCTTCAGCTTCGAGGGCTATTTTCCCAGTTATATCTTTTTTAAAATCTTCGTATTCTTTTCCTCTGAATGTAAAATTTGGTTTTAAAAGTTTCAGTAAACTAACGGCATCAGCCTCGTTATTAAGAAAAACATAGTCAACGACTTCTAATTCAGCTAGAAAATTTAAACGTTTTTTTTCATCAAATGCTGGCCTACCTGGTCCTTTTTTAATGAACCTATCGGGAGTGATTGAAACTATTAATATATCTCCAAATGCTTTTGAAGCTTCAAAATATTTTAGATGTCCAAAATGAACTAAATCAAAACAACCATGACAGTGACAAACTTTTTTTCCTTTTAATTTAAAATCTTTTGTAAGCGAAACTGCTTGTTTTAAAGAGAGAATTTTTGACACAAGTTATTTTAGTTCGTCTAGAAATCTATCCAAAATACAATGAATGAGAAGATGATGAGCAGATTCAGTAAATCCATAAGTATTTCCAGGATAATAGATATTGTAATCGCCTAAATTTCTAAGTTTATTATCTGGTTTCATTCCTGAAAAGGTGATATTTAATAACTTCATCTCTTTTGAAGTCTCCAAGGCTTTTATAATATTAGGTGAGTTTCCTGAAGAACTTATTGAAATCAAAATATCACCTTTTTCTCCAAATCTTTTAAGCGGGTGGCTGAACACCTCATCATAATTAATATCATTACCTATAGCAGTAAGAGAGGCGTGATCATTAAAGTTTATAGCCCTTATTGAGCCATTTTTCCAAAAATCTAACGTGTAATGACTAGACATCGAAGCCGAAGCCCCATTTCCGATAAAAATTAATTTTTTGTTTTCGTTTTTACATTTTTTAAGCTCTTCGTGAATTTTGTCGAACCATATTTGAGTATCAGTTGAGCCATTTACTTCAAAAAAAGTAAAATTTTCGAAAAACTCTTTTATGTATTCTTTGTTATTCAATTTTTTAACTCTAGTTTTGCTCTTTCAAAGTCTTCTTTGGAATCAATATCAAGAGCTTCCTTATTAGATACTAAATATCCTTTAGCGGAAAGTATATTATAAGTTTTAGGTGGTTTTTTAGTATCAATGGAAATTCCTTTAAAATATGACATTTTAGATATTCTGCATGCTGGAGATCCTTCAAAACACATAGGCCAATCTTGGCTCATTTCAAAATCATTTATAGATAAATTGTTGATTTTAACTATTTCATTATTTATCTTTCCATTTTCGTCCATAGCGACATATTTAAAGGGGTGAGAAATACTTTTTGTTATTGTTACAACAGAAGATAAGTCTTTTTCTTTTTCTAAAAGATCAATCATATTGTTAATTGAAGTTGAAGTAATAAATGGATTGGTAGGAGGTTTAAAAATAATTGCTTTTGGTTCATCATATTTGGTATTTGACCTTAGCCAATCCAGCGCATGAGTAATTACTAAGATAGAAGGCGAATGATTTGAAGATATATCTTTAGGTCTCTTAAGTATTATTTCAGCTCCATATTCTTTCGATATATCTAAAATTTCATCATCGTCTGAAGATACAAGCACTTTTGCATTTTTAATTTTTAAAGCTGTTTTAATAGAATGAGCTATTAATGGAATTTCTCCTAATGGTAAAATATTTTTATTCTTCAACCGAGAGGAGCCGCCCCTTGCCGGGATAATTACAAGATTTTTCAACCTAACCTAACCTATCTTTAAAAATATCTAACGTGGTTTGATCTGATATTTCTTGAGCTTCTAAGAAATTTTCTATCTCATATACTTGAAAATTTGAGCCAACCACCTTGTCTTGAGAAACAAATTTGGGCCTAGTAACCAGTCCAAATCCATTTTTTGCTTTGAATAATGGCTTTTTAATATGTTTAGGAATAAAACCTTCATCTAAGAACTCAAATTCAGAATCATCATTTTGTTGAAGAATGCTGTTTGTTTCTTTGATTGCAGGTATGAGTGAATCCACCTTTTTTTTGTCAAATTCTCTTATCATTTGATCCAGAGTTTTTCTATTTCTAAAAGGATATGTTGAGGATAAAAATACGACTTTTCCATATTTTTTCCCTAAAGGATCAACAAAATTTAAAGCCTCTTTTAAAACCGAATTCACACCCAAAAATTCAGATGACAGATGTTTAGATCTTAAAAAAGAAAGATCGGCTCCATATTTTTTTGAAATCTTTACAGTTTCTTCATCGTCGCATGAAACAACAACTTTAGAAATTAATTTTGAAGATTTTGCATCTAAGATAGTTTTTTTTAAAAAAGAGAAATCTTTACTTAGATTCTCTTTGCCTTTAAATGGAATTATTGCAACAGTTTGATTCTTATTTGCCGAAAGACTCTTCTTTTCATTTATTAAATCCAAAGACTCTACGATTTTAACAACATTTTTAAGCCTAATTGGATTGCTGTCTTGATGAATTCCATGAAAATGATAGACACTCGCAGCTGGTTCATACACTATTTTAAGGCCATCATTTATTACTTCTTTTCCCCAAATACGATCTTCAATATTAGAAATATCTTCGTCGAAAGGGAATTTATTCCAAACTTTTCTTCTTAAGATGCTATTAGCATTGTGGAAAAAAGTATCTTTTTTTTGAATTTTTTTATCTAATCCAAATACTGTCCATAGATCTCTTTTATTAGAGTCACTTGAGTAAGGAAGAGGCTCTTGCCTGCCATAAACTCCAGCAACTTTTTTATCTTTAAGATTTGATACTAACTTACTCAACCAGTTATTTTCTTTAGGTATGCAATGCCCAGATAGACAAACTATGTATTCCCCATTAGAGTTTCTTATTCCCTTGTTTAGCGCTTTTCCAGGAAAGAATTCTTCATCAAAATTAACTATTTTTACATTAAAATCTTTAATAATCTTAAGAGTATTATCTGTACTTTTGTTATCTACAATTATAACTTCAAGATTTTTATAATCTTGCTGAAAGATTTTATCTAAACAAGGTTTAATCCATCTTTCTTCATTTTTTGTTCTGATTATCAAAGAAGCTTTATTTTTAATCATTCTTACTCATTATGCTTAAAATTTTTTTTGTGCTAATTTTTTTTGAAATATATTTTTGATTAACTTTTTTAAATCCTAAAGCTGCTTGGAACTTATTCATTTCTAAACCTCCCAGAATTACATGTCCATTTAGTTCAGCCGTAGCTAAAAAATTAGATTTTAAAGGTTGGTATATTACGTCAAAAAATATTTTTTTTTCTTTTAAAGAAAGCATTTTATCCAAGCTATCTTGATGATTATTAAATAAAGATTGATTAAAATTCTTCATTTTCAAATTATCAATCAACCCGATAGGATTATAATTTATAAGATTCAAATTTTCTTGATATCCAATTGAAGTTGCATTGATAATGAGATTTACTTTATTAAGAAAATCTTTTTCAGGAGGAAACTTAATTTTTGAAATATTTGAAACCTTTTTTAATTTTCTAAAAACATCTTCCAAAGGCCTTTTATTTCTGTTTGATATATAAAGGTGTCCTTTATTGCTTTGCTTTAAAGCTATACTTGAAGCTACTGCTTTTCCAGCTCCTCCCAAACCAATAATGAGAACTTTTGAATCTGACAAATATTTTTTAGTTAAAAGATTTTCCAAAGATTTTATAGCTCCCTGCCCGTCGGTATTTGTAGCCTCAAATTTAAAAGAGTTATTTTTAAAGAAACAATTTGTTGCTTCAGATAGCTCTGCCTCTGTGTCAATAAAGTCCATAAATTTTAAGATTTTAGTTTTGTGAGGCACTGCACACGATCCTCCCTGAAAAGCCTCGATTTTACTAAGAATTTGCATAACCTTATCAAGTCGACTCAATTTAACATCTAAAGCAATCATTTCAGCATTTAGATTTAATTCTTTGTAACATCTATTCCATAAAGAAGGCGATCTAGCGCCTTTTGAAGGTTTAGTTCCTATAATAGCTGTAAAAAAATCTCTTTTAGCTAAACCTGTTGGCAACTTATTGCCTACAAATTGAGATAGATGACTTAAATAGTTCTCTTTCATCTCTGTAATTTATAGAACATCTCTATCAATTGATTTTGCTACCTTATCCATTGAAAGCATTAGATCATCAAATTTGGAAAAATTTATAGGCTGAAGAGGATCTACTGCAGCATTCTCTGGGTCAGGGTGAACTTCGAGCATAATTCCATCCGCTCCTGCAGCTATAGAAGCCAACGACATAGGTTCTACCCATTTTCTCCAAAAAGTTGCATGTGACGGATCTGTTACTATTGGCAAATGAGATATTTCTTTAGCTGCAGGCACTACTTGAAGATCTAGAAGAAATCTTGAAGTTGCTCTATGTGTATGAGGAACGGAAACTCCCCTTTCACATAAAATTACTTTTTCATTTCCATTAAATAAAAGGTATTCAGCTGCTCCTAACCAATCTCTTAGTGAACATCCAAAATGTCTTTTTAACATGACAGGTATCTTTGATTTGGCAGCCTCTTCTAAAAGAGGATAATTTTGCATATTTCTACTTCCAATTTGGATAATATCTGCAACTTCTGCTACTGCATCAATTTTTTCGGTATGCATCAGTTCGGTTATGATAGGAATATTTGCTTCTTGTTTAGCTATTTTTAATAACTCTAAGCCCTCTTCTCTTAATTCAAAAAATTTCGGACCCCTGTAAGGAAAGGTTAATGGTTTGAAAGCTCCCCCTCTTAAGAAGCTTGCACCAGATTTTTTAATACTAATCGCAGTATCAACAATCATTTTTTCATCTTCTACTGTATTAGGTCCTGCAAAAATAGGAATGAGTTTCGTTCCAAATTCTATGCCGCTTATTGAAAAAGATGAAACATGTTTTTCATCATTTTTTGCTACCAAAGGAAATTTAGTCTTAATATCTTCTTCAGTAACATCTTTTCCTGGAAATTTATTTTCTACCATTTAATTACCTAATTTCGACGAAATTGGATTTTCTTCTAATTCAACCCAATTTTTTTTCTCTTCACTTGCATATATAGCCTGAACAATTTTAACTGCTTCTAATGCTTCTGTCCCACTTACAGGTGTATGTGACAATCCATTATATAGATTGTCTAAAATTTCATTTAATATTCTCGGATGCGAATTACCATACCCAGAAGAAACTTCTTCAGATGCTTTTTCAACAATCTTTTTATCTTGATTGACATTTTCTTTAAACTCCCACTTAAGTACTTTATTCAAAGCTATTCCTCCTATTTCAGCATAACCTCCTTCTCCAAGCACTGATATTGAAGCTTCAATATCTCCTATTCTCGAAGCAGTTGTTGCCTCTATTGTTCCTAAAGAACCGTTTTGAAATTCAAGCAAGACTATAGAAGTATCTTCGGCTTCAAGATTGTTCATTGCGTTACTTTGTTTCGAGACTAATCTTTTTATTGGTCCGCATATCCATTGGAGCGCATCTATGTGATGAATTGCTTGTTGACTTATTACTCCTCCATCCATTTTCCATGTTCCGTGCCATCCATCTTCGTAATACTCTTGAAATCTGCACCACTTAAGCCTAATAGACGAAAGAATAAGTTTTTTAAATCTGCCCGATTGCATAGCATTTTTTAAAGCAACCATTGAAGGATTAAATCTATTTTGATGAACGACTGAATAAAGTAATTTTTTTGATGATGCTATTTCCTCAAGCTCTAAAACTTCTTTAGGTAAAAAACTTACAGGTTTTTCCACAATTACATGTTTTTTTGACAATAAAGCTTTTTTTGAATGGAGATAATGATTTCCTGATTCTGTAAGAATTATTACTAAATCTATGTCTTCTCTTGTTAAGACTTCGTCAATATTTGCGGTCATTTCACATGACAAACTTTTAGACGCCTTAATGGCTTTTTCTTTGTCTAAATCACAAACTAAAACAACTTTATATTTTTTTGACTCATTTTTTTTAAAAAAATCTTCGTAACAAAAAAAAACTCTTCCCAATCCCACAATTGCTATTTTTAGCATCTATTTAAAATTCCTAATTTTTTCTGAAATATAATCAATTTCGTTTAATCTGAGACTCGGGCGCAAGGGAATGCTGATTATTTCTTTGTGAATTTTTTCAGCAATTGGATAATCTCCTTTTTTAAAACCTAAATGTCTATATGATTTTTGTAAATGGGGAGGTATAGGATAGTGAATAATATGACCAATATTATTATCATCTAAATAATTCATAAATTTATTCCTATTTCTGACTCTTATTGTAAATAGATGCCAAGAAGATTCATTTATTTTTTTTTGAGGCAAAATCACTTTATCAATATCGGATAAATTACTGAAGTATCTTGATGCCAGATTTCTTCTTTTCTTTATTTCTTTATCAAGCCAATTGAGCTTGATAGATAAGAAAGATGCTTGAATTTCATCCAGTCTTGAATTTTCTCCAATGAAATTATTATAATATTTTTTTTGAGATCCATAGTTTCTTAGTGAAGAAATTTTTTTATAAAAGTTTTTATTATTCAAAGAAATTGCTCCTGCATCTCCCAAAGCTCCAAGATTTTTCGTGGGATAAAAACTAAATGCACCAAAGTCAGACATATTTCCTACTTTAACTCCATCCTTGACTGCTCCATGACCTTGAGCGGCATCTTCAATTAAATAGATACCGTTTTTTTTGCAAAGTTTTTGAATAGGCTTAAAGTCAACTGGCATTCCATAAAGATGGACTATGATTATTGCCTTGGTTTTTTTATTTATTTTTTTTTCTATCTCTTTTGCTTCAATATTGTATGAAAATATGTTGGGTTCAACGGGGACAATCTTAGCTCCTAATTTAGATACTGCAATCCAGGTTGCAATATAAGTATTTGACGGAACAATGACTTCGTCGTCTTTTTTTAAATTTAAACTCTTTAAACTTAAGGATATAGCATCTAGACCACTTCCTACTCCTAATGAAAACTTTGTTCCCACATAAGATGAAAACTTATCTTCAAAATTTTTAACCTCAGGGCCTAATATATAAAATCCTGACTTAATGACTTTTTTTGCTGAAGATACAAGTCTCTTTTCAAAAACAGAACTAGGTTTTAAATCTAGAAACTCAATTTTTTTCATTTTTTTTCACAATTCGAATAAATTCTTCGTAATTTCTTATGTAGTCTTTTTCATCAAAATATGCGCTTGCAAAAACTGCTAGCATACAATCTTGAGAGAAGTTTACTAACTCGTGCCAAATCATTCTATTGATTAATATTATTTGATCAGATGAAGAGATTTTTAATTTTTTTTTGTTTTTTCCATCATCCAGAATAAGATCCATCGATCCGGATAAACATAAAATTGCTTGGTCTAATTTTTTATGGCCGTGAGAACCTCTAATAGCTACCTCTTTAGATAACAAAAAATAAACTCTCTTGATCTCAAATGGAACGTCTTTAAGAGCCTCTATCGGGATTAAGGTGCCCCTCTCATCATTAATATTTTTAATATCAATTTTAAATTTATTTATGTCCAATTTAATTCTCTTTATCAAATTGCTTAAGCAATTTGATTATTTTAGATTGTTCTGAATCTTTTAGATCATAGTGAAGAGGAAGACTCAATAAATTATTAAATAATTTTTCTGAATTTGGTCTTTTAGGCAAATTATCCGAAAAGAGTTTTAACAAGTGATTAGGCTTATAGTGAATACCAGTTTCTATATTATTTTCAAATAAAAAATTCTTTAAATCATCTCTTTTATTTCCCTCTACTATAATAGGAAAAATATGAGGCACAATATTTTTAAAGTTTTTATTTAAAGGCTTAATCAAATTTAAATCTTTCATTTTTTGGACGTATCTGGTTGCTAGACTTCTTCTTTTCAGAGAAAAACTTTTGAGTCTTTTAAGCTGTTGTCTTCCAATTGCAGCCATGATGTTACTCATATGATATCTATATCCGATTTCTGAACACTCGAAATCCCAACTTCTCTTATTCAAATATCTATTTTTTGAATCTCTTTCGACTCCAAGCAACCTTGTATCTTCTATTCTTTTTGCAACTCTTATATCCTCAGTTATGACTGCTCCTCCTTCTCCAGAAGAAATATTTTTAATTCCATCGAAACTAAAGCACACAATATCTCCGAAAGAACCGATCAGCCTATTTTTATACTTTGAACCAAATGCATGAGCAGCGTCTTCTACTATTCTTAAATTATTTTTTTTGGCAATGTTATAAATTTCTTCAAGCTCATGGGCTATTCCTCCTATATGCACTGGCATTATTACTTTTGAATTTTTATTTAATCTTTTTTTTAAATCCTTCAAGTCGAGGCTTCCATTAAAAGGATTTACATCACATGCAATAGGTATTAATCCTGCACTCTTTACAGCCTGAAAAGAGGAGATGTATGTGATGCTAGGAATCAAGACTTCTGAGCCCTTTTTTAAATCAAGAGCCATTAAAGATAAATGCAAAGCTGCAGTGCCACTATTTACACAAATGACTCTATTTTTATTATTAAGAAAAAAACTTTTTAAATCGTTTTCAAAAAGTTCTACCTCTTTTCCCATCCCTAAATATTCTTGTTTAAGTACTTCTTGAACAGCTTTAATTTCTTTAGAAGAAATACTAGATTTAGATAATCTAACTATATTTTTACCAGTCATAATTTACTTCACTCAGTGCTAAATTTTCTGATTCTTCTGGGTCATGCTCTATAGAAGCTAGATTAGATATAATATTTATTTCATCTAAACCCTTGAAAGCAAAAAAGGTATTAGGATAAATTGTCAACAATGCGGGGTTTATATTTGAAATTTTAAATTCCTTAAATTGGCTATCAATTTTTATCACAAATTTTACATTTCCATGGGGAACAGAAAGATTACAGATCATTTTCTTATGAAGTTTCCATCCTCTGATTTGATCTTTTTTAATTTTGGAGAAATATAACTCCCCAAATGAAGAAAATTCTTCATCTGTTTCTCTCAAAGAGTGAATTATTGTAGATGTGTTAGATTCTATAAGTTTTACTGGTTTAAAGCTGTACATAAAATTAAGTGGTCCAAGACATTTTTCTTTTTTTAGCTATAATTTCAAATTTATCTATCTGTTTCAAGGAAAAAGAGTTAGTTAAATCCGATTGATCTATGCATGTTTCATACCAATCTGAAATGAACATACACACCTCATCGAAATTTAAATTTGGTTTCCAATCTAAATAACTTAAAGCTTTTTCACAATTAAGCCTTAAAAGTTTTGATTCTTGAAATTGACTATCCTGTGTAATTTTAAAAAAACTTTCTCCAAAATTATATTTTTTTGTACAAGAGTAAATTTTTGTTATTAGTTCTTGAACGGTATTTATATCCTCATAATTTGGTCCAAAATTAAATGCCTCTCCTGAAAGCTCTGCATTTGTACTAAGTTTTTCTGCAAGGTGAAGATAGCCGCTAAGAGGTTCAAGAACTAATTGCCAAGGTCTGGTCGAATTTGGAGCTCTAATTTCTAAGGGCTTTGCTACCTTCCAGGATCTAAAAGCATCTGGAATAATTCTAGAAGTTGCCCAGTCTCCTCCTCCTAAAACATTTCCTGCCCTTCCAATCCCTAACTTTATTTGTGAATTCTTTAAGAAAGAAAAAAAGTAAGATTTTAAAATTAATTCAGCTGCGCCTTTAGACGCACTATAAGGATCCTTTCCACCCAACCTATCTGTTTCTATGTATCCTCTATCCCATTCTTGATTATCATATGATTTATCAGAAGTAATTGAAATGAATATACAATCCAAGTCGGCTTTTTTTGTCGCTTCTAGCATAGAAGCTGTTCCAAGTGCATTAGTTTTGAATGTCTCTAAAGGACTAATATAGGAATCAGAAACAATAGCTTGAGCTGCTAAGTGAAAGATTATGTCTGGTTTATATTTTTTTATAGTTTTTGTCAAAAGATCTTCATTTAATATATCTCCCCATATTTGCTGTATCTCTTTTTCAATAATTGCATCCGAATACAGACTTCTCTTTGTTGGAATGTCTTTAGAAAATCCTACAACGTTAGAACCTAATTTTAAAAGCCACATTGTAAGCCAAGATCCTTTGAAGCCGGTATTTCCCGTAACGAGAACTCTTTTTTTATCAAAAAAATTATTGAAATTTTTCATTAAGAAATTTTATAAATACTTTTTTATTTTAGTTTTATTAAATAAATACCAATCAACTGTTCTTTCTATACCATCTTCGATAGAGACAGAAGGTTGAAAACCCAATTCCCTTTCAGAAATAGAAATATCTCCAAATGTTTGTAATACGTCACCTTTCTGAAGAGGAAGTAATTTTTTTACTGGCTTTATATTTAATTTTTTTGAAATAAGATTTATCAAAGTATTGAGCTTTACGGTTTCACCTCTTGAAACATTAAATATTTTCCATGGGCCAAAACTTTCATCTAAATCAAAATTAGAAATTTTTGTTTTATTAAATTTATATTTAATTGATTTTTTAATAAATTCTATACAATCATCAATATAAGTCATATCTCTCAAATGCTTTCCATTATTATGAACAAAGATTTCTTTTTTAGAATCTATATTTTTAATAAATTTTAAAACAGCCATATCTGGTCTTCCCCAGGGACCATAGACTGTAAAAAACCTTAACCCAATGGTTTCTAACTGGTAAAGCCTTGAAAAACTGTGGGCAAATAACTCATTAGATCTTTTACTTGCTGCATAAAAGTTCTTAGGGTGGTCTGCTGGATTTTTTGAGCTAAAGGGAATTTTTAAATTATCTCCATATACAGAAGAAGATGATGCATATATTAATCTTTTGATTTTGAACTCTTTACAAAGCTCTAGAATATTAAAAAATCCAAGTATATTTGAATCAAAATATGCTCTAGGATTTTCTACAGAAAGCCTCACTCCAGCTTGGGCAGCAAGGTTTATAACAAAGTTAAAGTTATTTTTTTCAAAGATCTTCTTCATTCCTTGAAAATTTTCAATTCCAAGAGGAGAAAAAGAAAAGTTAGAGAATTTTTTTAACTCATTAAGTCTAAGCTTCTTGAATTCTTTCGAATAGTAATCATTTAAATTATCTATCCCAATTATATTATGATTTTCTTCAAGTAATTCTTTTGTTAGGTGGTACCCAATAAAACCAGCGCATCCTGTAATTAATATATTCATCCTCAATATTCTTACTATTTGGTACCCGGGGCCGGACTTGAACCGGCACGAAGTCACCTTCGAGGGATTTTAAGTCCCTTGTGTCTACCAATTCCACCACCCGGG
>MDTC01248968.1_pt1 | contig 22958 bp, 20 predicted proteins | sample 811181 | NCBI WGS metagenome assembly MDTC01 (sample SAMN05326644, study PRJNA326480) | marine metagenome | isolation source: seawater | place: Pacific Ocean: North | collected 2011 | reverse complement strand
TTGCTAGAAATGAAAAAAGATTTCCTGAATTAATAATCGATAGAGAGAAAGTTGGTAAGATACTTGAAAAAAAAAAAATTTGTAAAAATTTAAAATTCAAATATGGAAGAGCAATTTCATTTAGAACATTAAATTTTGAAAAAGAAAACTTGAAATTATTGAAAAAAAACCCAAATGTATTTGTAGAAAAAAAATAAAAAAATGAACTCGATATGGGAAAGAAATTATAAAAATAAAAGATATAACAAATATCCTTTTGATTCTGTTGTTAGTTTTATTTTTCGTAATTTTAATAATAAAAAAAAAGATAAAATTAAAATTCTTGATCTAGGATGTGGTGGCGGAAATAATTCTTATTTTATTGCTAAAGAGGGGTTTGATTTATACGCTGTTGATGGATCAGATGAGTCAATCAATATCACGAGAAATAAACTATCATTTTATGATAAGAATAAAATAATAAAAAGTTACTTTCAAAAATTACCATTTAAAAGAAATTTTTTTGATTGTGTCATTGATCGTCAATCTTTGAGTTGCAATAAAATTAAAGATATAGAAAAAATCGTAAATGAAATTTATAGAACTTTAAAGAGTGATGGTAAGTATTTGGGGTTAGTTTATAGTTTAGAACATCCTCAACTAAAATTTGGACTAAAGCTAAAAGATAATATTTATAAAGGGGTTGTAATAGGATCAGATTACAATAACTTTAAAAAAGGAACTTTTAATAAATCAGGTCAAATTCATTTTTTTTCAGAAAAAGAAATATTTAATTTATTCTCAAAATTTAAGAAAATTAATATTACAAAGCAAATCATAAAAAAATTAAGTAAGAACATGAAATATAATGATGAACATATTTGTTTTGAGCTAGAGATAACAAAATAATTTAAAAGAAAAATTTTAATGAAACCAATTTGTATTATTACAGCTCGTGGGAACAGTAAAAGATTAAAAAATAAGAATATTAAAAATTTTTTTGGAAAACCAATGATCAGCTATCCAATTTCTATTGCAAAAAATTCCAAATTATTTTCTAGAATTATTGTCTCAACAGATTCGAAAAAAATTTCAAGAATTTCAAGAAAATTTGGAGCCGAGATTCCTTTTATGAGAAGTAAAAAACTCTCAGATGATTTTGCCAAAACTAATGATGTTTTGAAAGATGCTATTAGAAAATCTGGCTCACATAAAACAAAATATGTTTTTTGTATTTACCCTACAGCAGTTTTGATAAATGAAAAAGATCTCAAAAAAGCATTTAATTTGATGAAAAAAAATAATTTTGATTTTTTGATAGCTGTTACTGATTATAATTATAATCCTATGCGATCACTTATATTTAATAAAGGTAAATTGATAAAATATAAATGGAAAAAATACAGCAATACAAGGTCCCAAGATCTGCCTTATTTATTTCATGATACAGGAAGTTTTTATATTTTTAAAACTTCTACAATTTTGAAGAACAAGAAAAAAAATAAAATTGGTAGCTACTTTTTAGATAGATTACGTTCAATAGATATAGATACTAAAGAAGATTTTGAGTTGGCAAAAATACTTTTTAAATACCAAAAAAAAAAAATTGAAAATTATTCTAAAAATTCTTAATCGTATTAAAATTACAATTAATTCTTGTAAAGTTTTTTATTATAAAATGAATTCTATAAATATATATAAAAGACTATTAGATAAAAATATTAATAAAAATGGACAAATTTTGATTGAAGGTTTCTGGGATAATCCTCATCATTGGTTGAGGTCCATAATGATTAGAAATGCAATAGCTTATAAATATGGGTCAGATTTGATTGGGCTTTACAATTACCAAACTAAATTTAGTACTTTTGTATTATTAAGAAGTTTAGTTAAAAATAATCTTGTTAAAATATCTTTTCAACCCAATAAAAAAGAATATTTTATAAAAAAAGCCAAAAATTATTTAGATTCTTCCAAAACATTAAAAAACTTTATTAAATTAAAGCTAGATTATGATTATCCAGCATTTTATTTCTATGATGGTTTTTTAAAAAAATACGATTTAGGCACTTTTGAAATTAACCACCCTCAACTAATAAAAGAACTTGCTGAATGTTTGGAAAGTTTAAGTTTTTATAATGATTTATTAAATGAAAAAAAGATCAATGCTGTAATAGTAAGTCATTTAATTACTATCAAGTTTTCCGTTTTATGTTGGATGATGCTGCACAAAAAGATACCTGTATTCTATACTTTTTATAGCAACAAAAATATGACAATTCAAAAAATAACTAAAATTAGCGATATGTTAAAACCTAGTTTTGATTTCCCTACTTGCGAAGAAATTAAAAATTTAGATGAAAAAAAAAAAAATTCACTTTTTAAAAAAAGGTGAAAATTATCTTAGAGATAAGAAAAAAAGCGGAGAAATTTCAATTTTTAATGCATATAAAAATATGAATTCAAAATATAAAAATAAACAAGATTTTCTTAAATTAAATAATTTTGAAGTTGATAAACCTTTAGTGGTAATTTTGGGACCGTGTTTACCAGATTTTCCAAATTTTTATGGAACTAACTGGTTTATTGATTATGTTGAATGGATAAAGTTTACATTAGACATTGTTAAAAATGTTAAAAACATTAATTGGACACTAAAACCACATCCAGCTGAAATTGGTTTAGGTATGGCAAGACTCAAAAATATATTTAAAGAAAAAAATTTGCCACAGAATGTAAAATATTGGCCTGAAGATGCCTCTTCAACAGAGGCTTTTGAGTTTTCAGATCTAGTAATTACCGCAAGGGGGAGCTCGACTATATTATATGGTGTGGAAGGTAAGAAAGTAATGTCGGCAACAAATTCAATATACTCTCAATTTAAAATGGGAATTAACATTAATTCTGCGGAAGAATACAAAAAAAAATTATTAGGTATGACAGATTTATTAAAAGAAAAATTTGAGTACAAAGATATTGAACTAGCAAAAATTTTTGTTGGAATTCATTTTACAGAAGAGAATAAAGATCTAAATTTTCCTTATGGATTTTATAGTCAAAAACTGTATAAAAATATTAATCATTTTATAAATACAAACTTAATCAAAATTAGGGAAGAAATTAATTTAATTAGATTATGGGAAAATACTAATCATGATCGATATAATACATATAAAAAAATAATTAATTAACTCAAATCTATTGATTTACTTTTAATTTGATTTAAATAATGCTGAAATGAATAACTATAAAACAAAAGTTTTATTAAAAAAAAAAAATATTCAACTTTTTTTAAACAAAAAATCCAACTTTGATAAAAGAAAAATCATACAGATGAGTTATGATATAAGAAGTGGCCATGCAATAAAAATTTTTTCAAAAAGAAAAGTTTTTTTTAAGAAGTATATAGATGAAGTAGTAAGTTTAATTTCAAAAAATTTTTTTGGTGTCAAAACTATTTTAGACTGTGGATCTGGTGAATTATTAACAACAAATCTTCTCTCAGAAAAAATGAAAGGTCTAGATAAATTGTATTGTTTTGATTTTAGCTTTAAAAGATTGTTAGATGGAAAAAATTTTTCTAATAAAGTCTCATTTAAGAGTAAAAGTAAACTTGAGATTTTTTGTGCAGATATGTTCAATATACCACTTCCAGATAATTCAATCGATCTCATTACAACTTTTCAGTCACTAGAACCAAATGGATCATATGAACTCAAACTAATAAAAGAACTATTAAGAGTTTCAAAAAAAGGATTATTCCTAATGGAACCTGATTATGAAAATGCCAATTTAAAACAAAAAAAAAGAATGAGAAAATTCAATTATGTAAAGAATTTACCAAAAGTATTCGAAAATCTTAAAGTTAAATTTAAAGTTATACAAATGAAAAACAATGGCAATAATCTTAATAGATGTTCAGCTTTCATTGTTTATAAAAAGAAAACAAAAAAAAATAATAAACCTTATTTCATAGATCCAGCAAACAAAAAAAAACTAAATAAGATGAAAGATTTCTTATATGAAAAGGATGATGGAAACCTTTATTTTAGTTTTAAATCAATACCAATTTTAATTAAAGAAAAAGCACTATTTGCTCCATTTCTAAAATGATATAATTATGTTTAATAATAAATCTATACTCATAACTGGCGGCACAGGATCATTTGGAAAAGAATTTTCAAAAAAGATTCTTAAAAGATTTAAACCAAAAAAATTAATAATATTTAGTAGAGATGAATTGAAACAATCTTTAATGGAAAAAGATGAATTTTTTGTCAAATATAAAAAGATATTAAGATTTTTTATTGGAGACGTAAGAGATAGAGACAGATTAAAGTTAGCAGTTAAAAATGTTGATTATGTTGTCCATGCCGCGGCTTTAAAGCATGTAAACGTTGCTGAATACAATCCATTTGAGTTTATTAAAACAAATATAATGGGTACTCAAAATTTGATAGATGTTTGCATAGAAGGGAGAGTTAAAAAAATTATAGCATTAAGTACCGATAAAGCTGCATCAGCAATTAATCTCTACGGAGCAACAAAATTAGCATCTGATAAATTGATTGTAGCTAGTAACTCATATAGTGGACCAAAGACTCAGTTATCAGTAGTTAGATATGGAAATGTTTTTGGGAGTAGAGGATCAGTTGCAGAAATTTTTCTTAAAAGTATCAGAAAAAAAGAAGCTCTTAAGTTAACTCACCCTAAGATGACACGTTTTAATATTACGTTACCTCAAAGTGTAGATTTTGTGATGAAATGTTTTAAACTTATGAGAGGAGGAGAGATATTTGTGCCTAAAATTCCTTCGTTTAGAACGATTGAACTTATAAAAGCAATTTATAATAAAAAACCAAAAATAATCGGAGTTAGACCTGGAGAAAAAATTCATGAGGATATGATTTCATCTTCTGACGCACTGAATACCTTAGAATATAAAGATTATTTTTGTATATATAATAAATTGAGTTCATTTAAATCTAAAAATATAAAAAATTTTCCAAGGAGATGTGCAGCAGATTTTACTTATACAAGTGCAAATAACAAATATTTTTTAAATGAAAAAGATTTAAAAAAGTTATTTAAAAATTATTCAAAAAATAATTAATTAAATGCAAATTAATTACGGTAAACATTACATAGACTCAGAGGATATTAAAAGTGTAAAAAAACAACTTAAGAGCTCCAATCTTACTCAAGGTAAAACAGTTCAAAAGTTTGAAAAAGAATTAAAGAATAAATTCAGAGCAAAATATTGTGTCGCGACATCGAGTGGAACAGGTTCTTTACACTTAATCTCACTTGCTTACGGGTGGAAAAAAAATGATATAATATTTACTTCTCCCTTAAGTTTTGTGGCTACATCAAATTGCATTTTATATTCAGGTGCAAAACCAGTTTTTATAGATATTGATCCAAAAACCCACAACATAGATATTAATTTGTTGGAGAAAAAAATAATTTCCTTAAAAAAATCCAAAAAAAAAATGAAAGCAATTATTGCTGTAGATTACGCAGGTCATCCAAATGACTGGAAAAGTTTGCATAAGATAAAAAAAAAATATGGACTAAAATTGATAAATGATAATTGCCATGCTCTTGGAGCAAGCTATTACACAAAATATTATGCAGCAAAATATGCTGATTGCATAAATTTAAGTTTCCATGCAGTTAAGAATATTACTACTGGTGAGGGTGGTGCGATTTTAACAAATGATAAGTCACTTTTTAAGTATGCCTCATTATTGAAAACACATGGTATTCAAAAATTTAATAAAGAAAATAAAGCAATGTGGTTTTATGATATGAAGCATTTAGGATTTAATTATAGAATAACCGATATCCAGTGCGCCCTCGGTATATCACAACTAAAAAAATTGACAAAATTTATAAATAAAAGAAGAAAGATTGCTAGAACTTATAATGAAGCTTTTAAAGATGACCCAAGATTCATTTTACCCATAGAAAAAAAAAATATTAAACATGCATATCATTTGTATCCTTTGCAAATTAAATTTGAAAATCTTAAAATATCAAAGATAAACTTTTTTAAAAAAATGTTAAAACAAAATATTAGATTACAGGTCCACTATATACCTATTCATTTGCACTCTTATTATAAAAAAAAATTTGGTTATAAAGTTGGAGACTTTCCGATATGTGAAAATTTTTATAAAAGAGAAGTTTCTCTACCAATCTATTATAGCTTGAAAACCTCTCAACAAAATAAAATAATTAATTTTATAAAAAAATTTTCGAAATAAATTGCATAAGAAAAATAAAAAAAATATTGGGGTTTTTTTGGATCATGACTTGATGATTAGGCACTTTATAATTGAAAATCAATTTGAATATTTAAAGAAAAAATATAATTTAATTTATTTTTTTTCAAAAAACAAAAAAAGGATATCAACAGATATTAAAAAACTGAATATTAAAGATAAATTGGTAAGTGTAGAGATTGATTTAAAGCGAAAAAAATACAATACATTGTTGGGTTATGTCGGAAAAATTAATAATGCTCGTCGTAAAAAAAATTTGAAATTTAAAAAAGCTGCAATAAATCAAATCAGAATTAGGTTAAATTCTAAAAGACTTTTTTTTTCATATTTAATTTTTTCACTAAAAATGATTTATCCGATTTACTCATGGATCTACAGAAAAGTAAAAATTGGATTTAATAATAGCCTTAATGCACAAATTAAAAAACATAAATTATCTCTCATTATTCATCCAACGGTTTTAGATGGAGATTTAGTTAGTGATTTAATTGAGTTGGGAAACAGAAATAACATTCCAACTTTATTATTAATGAATTCATGGGATAATTGTACTTCTAGGGCGTTTACATCAGGAAGGCCTTCAAAATATTTGGTCTGGGGTGATTTAACAAAAAAATACGCGAGTGAAAATTTAAATTTACCATTAAAAAGTATTGATAAAATAGGTTGTGCTCAATTTGAAATATATAAGAATAAAGCAATCATATCAAAAAAAAATTATAGAAAAAAATTAGGCATAAAAGAAAACGAATTCTTAATATGTTATGCGGGCAGTAATATTGGCATTGACGAGACTAAACATTTAGAGATAGTAGACAAGGAAATTAGTCAAAATAATTCAAAAATTAAAATTTTATATAGGCCACATCCTTGGAAGAAGATTCACAATAATGAAATTAGTTTTTTTAAGAAAAAATTTAGAAATGTGAAAATGGACTACTATAGTATTAACCGTTATAAAAATTTATTTTCAAAAAAACCCAAAAAAATTCCAATTAGCACTGTAGATTATAAACAAACAAATATTGTAATTAAATCTATTGATGCTGCATTAGTGCCAATGTCAACTTTTGCCATAGAATGTGCAATTAATAAAGTCCCAATTTCATTATATGTTCCGAAAGACAAAAAAGAATTTAGTTCTGACGTTATAATTGAGTCAGATTATTTTCAATTCTTAATCAATGCTCTTAAACCAATACTTTGTCTAGGTGAAAAAAATTTATTTAATTGTATAAAAAAACTAAAAAAATTCAGCTTTAAAGATAAAGATTTAAACAGAATTAATAAGTTAGTTTTAAAAAGCAATATATCTTACAAAGTAAGATTGTTTAATTATATCGAAGAATTTTTTTTTAAATTAAATAAATATGAAAGATAAGATTTTAGTAACAGGTGGCTCTGGCTTTTTGGGTTCAGCTTTAATTAAAAAATTATTAAACCAAAAAAAAAAAATTGTCCTCCTAGACAATAATTTTAGAGGGTCTTTTAGAAAATTTAATTATAGTAAAAAAAAAATTAAATTCATTAAAGGAGATATAAGAAGAAAAAAAGATCTCTCAAGAGCAATCAAGGGGTGTGATGAAGTTTATCATCTGGCATTTATTAATGGCACAAGAAATTTTTATGAAAAACCAGAATTAGTATTAGATGTAGGTTTAGTTGGGACATTGAACGTTTTAGAATCAATTAGAAAAAATAAAGTGAAAAAATTTTTTTATGCTTCTTCCTCAGAAGTTTATAATAAAGCGGATAAATATCCTACAAATGAGAACGTTAAGTTAGTAATTCCTGAACCAAAAAATCCAAGGTTTAGTTACTCTTCATCAAAAATTATTGGGGAAGTGCTGATTTTCAATTACTTAAGAAAATCTAAAATAAAACATTATATTTTTAGACCTCACAATATATTCGGGCCAGAAATGGGATTCGAACATGTAATTCCTGAATTGATTTGTAAAATTTTTAATGCAAGTGATAGATTTAAAGCCAAAAAATGTACCATTGAAATCCAAGGTAACGGTAATGAAACAAGATCTTTTTGTTTTGTTGAAGATGCAGTAAATCAAATCATTAAAATTAGAAATAAAGGGAAAAATAGAGAGATTTACAACATAGGACAATCTTACGAAATAAGTATTAATAATTTAATTAAAGACATATCAAAAATTATTAATATTAAAATCAAAATAGTGAAAGGAAAGTTGACTAAAGGAAGTGTTTTAAGAAGATGCCCGGATATAAAAAAAGTAAATAAATTAGGTAAAACTAGGAATAATTACTATTACGGATTAGAAAAAACAGTCAATTGGTATAAAAATTATTTACTCAAAAAGATAAAATGAAAAATATATTAATTTTTGGTAGCGGTTATCACTCAAAGGTAGTTTTTTCTGAAATTATTAAATTAAAGAAATACAATTTTATTGGTTTTATAGATGAAAGGAAAAGAAAAGGTCTAAAGATATTAAACTATAAAAATAAAACTTACAAAAATCTTGGAAAATTAAAAGAATTAATAAATAAAAAAAAAATATGCGGTATTATTGGTGTAGGTGATAATTATACCAGAGAAAAAATATATAATGATGTAAAGAAACAGATCAAAAATTTTAAGTGGGAAAAAATTGTATCATCTGATGCGATAATTTCAGATAGAGTTAAAATTGGTAGTGGAAGTTTTATAGTTTCTGGATCTATAATTAATACTGGGACAAAAATAGGCAGACATTGCATTATCAATACTTCTTCTTCAATAGATCACGATAACTCTTTTGCAGATTTTTCAAGTACTGGACCAGGTGTGATTACAGGTGGTAATGTTACAGTTCAAAAAAAATCTTTTTTAGGACTTGGATGCAAAATAAAGCACAAAATTATAATTGGTAAAAATACAGTTGTTGGAGCTAATTCATATGTAAATAGAAACTGTGAATCTAATTCAATATACATAGGTTCTCCTGCAAAAAAAAAGAGATCTAGAAAAATTGGGGAAAATTATCTATAAATTTCAACTTGAAAATTTTTATATTTCTTATTGAAATAAAATATTTGATATAAAAAAATCATTAAGAAAAAAACACTAAATATGAAAAGTAATTTTTTATCAAAAAAAATTTTATCACGAAAAATACCTTACTTAATTGCAGAGATAGGTATTAATCACAATGGAAATATAAATTTAGCAAAAAAAATGATCTTAAGTGCGAAAAAGAATGGAGCTGATTGTGTCAAATTTCAAAAGTTTATAGCAAATGATTATATTTCTAGATTTGCAGTTAAAGCGAATTATCAAAAAAAGATTCATACCAAAAAACATGTTTCACAATTAGAAATTATAAAATCTTGTGAGCTTAATATTAATCAAATGAATATCTTAAAAAAATTTTCAAAAAAGATTGGTATTGATTTTTTATGCACCCCATTTGAAATTACTAGTTTAGATGAGTTACTAAAGATTAAAATTGAGGCTATCAAAATTAGCTCATGTAATTTGACAAATAGGCCTTTTTTAGTTGCTGCTGCAAAATCAAAATTACCTATATTGTTGTCAACAGGCATGGCTAATTTTAATGAGGTAGAAAAAGCTGTAAGTATTATTAAAAAATTTAAAAATCCTCTTTTAGTTTTTCAATGTACTTCTAATTATCCATCTAAAATTGAGAATGCTAATTTATCAGTTTTAAAAACTTACAAGAAAAAATTTAAATGTCCTGTGGGGTTTTCTGATCATACAAATTCGATTATACCTGCAATAGTCGCGGTTTCTCAAGGCGCTGTGGTTATAGAAAAGCATTTTACATTATCTAAAAATCTTCCTGGTATTGATCAAAGAGCATCAATAGAACCTGCTGAATTAAATGATTTAGCTAAAGCTATTAAAGACGCCAGTTTAAGTTTAGGTTCATCAAAAAAAAAAAGAAGTAAAGAAGAGAATGATACTTTAAGAGCTTTGAGAAGAAGTTTAGTAGCAGCTATAAATATTAAAAAAAATCAAATACTTAAAAAATCTATGGTAGCAATCAAACGTCCTGGAACTGGTTTAGAAACAAAATATATAAATAAGATCGTTGGATTAAGATTAAAAAAAGATGTAATAAAAGACCAAATTTTTAAAATGAAAGATTTTCATTAATGAAAAATTTAAAATTATTAGTTGTTGGCACCGGTTCAATAGGAAAAAGACACATTAAGAATGCGATTTCTTTAGGCATAAAACCAAAAAATATTTTAGCTGTGGATACCCAGAAAAAAAGACTTAATGAGGTCAAAATTCTAGGTTTGAATAAAGTTTTTGAGAATTTTGACCAAGCATTAAAAGAAGATTTTCATGCTGCAATTATTTGTTCCCCAACATCTTTACACATCAAGCAATCAATTCAGCTTGCTAAAAGAAAAAAACATATTTTGATTGAGAAACCATTAGATTCTAATTTAAATGGTTCAAAAAAATTAATAAGGCTGACCAAAGACAATAAATTATCAATTATGATTGCTTATATTTTTAGATTTAGTGAACCAATCAAATTTATTAAAAGAGAAATATTAAAAAATTCTATTGGAAAGATATTATATTTCAGAGGTGAGTTTTCTGAGTATTTACCAGATTGGCACCCTTATGAGGATTATAGAACTTTTTATATGGCTAGTAAAAAACAAGGAGGCGGATCTATTCTAGATCAATGTCATATAATGGACCTTGCTCATTTTTTAATTGGGAGTTTCTCATCTGTTCAAGCTGTTAATTATAAAATTTCAAATCTTAAAATTAATGCAGATGATTTTAGTGAAATGATAATTAAACATAAAAATGGTGTTGTAAGCTCAATTCACACAGATATTTTTGGAAGATCTCATAAAAAAATATTAGAGATTAAGGGTGAAAAAGGAAACATAAGTTGGGATTTTTATAAAAACGAGGTAAAGATATTTAATTCAAAAAACAGAAAAGAAAAGTTATTTAATAAATTCAATAAAAATTTTAACGATTTTTATATTGATGAACTATCACATTTTATCAACTGTTTTAAAAATAAAAAAAAACCAAAGGTATCATTAGAGGATGGAGTCCATACAATGAAACTTATTCTTTCCGCAGAGAAATCGCAAAGGACTGGAAAAGAGGAAAAAGTATAATTATGAATTGTTATCTTTCCTCAAGTTTGTTTAGAAATGAAACAATTGAAGAATCTATCAAGAAATGTGGACAGTTAAGTAATAAATTTGTAGAAATGTCCGCTCCGCATCCATATCAATCGGATGAAGAAATATCATTAATTTTTAAAAAATATAAAAAATTAGGTTTTAACTTTACTTTACACAATTATTTTCCACCTCCGAAAAAATCTTTTGTTCTTAATATAGCCTCAAACGATAGAGATAATATTGAATTAAATAAAGATTTAGTGAGTAGGGCTTTAAATTTATCAATAAATGCTGGATCCCCAGTGTATGCTGTTCATGCAGGATATTTGTCAAAAGCTACTGCAAAAGATGATGGAATGTTTGATTTTGACGATAAAGAATATAGTTATTCTTCTGCTCTTGATAGAGCGGTTAAATTTATCAACAATATTTCGAACAAGTTTGAAAAGAATAAAGTTAAATTTTTAATTGAAAATTTATTTCCATCAGTTGCAAGAAATTCTTCTTTATTTTGTAATTATACACAAATTAAAGAACTAATTGATCAAGTTCCAAAAAATGTTGGTCTTTTACTAGATCTCGGTCATTTAAATATATCAAGTAATATAATGTCATTTAATAGAGATGAATTTTTAGAAAAATATCTTTCAAATTTTAGTGATAGATTGCATGAAATTCATATCTCTGAAAATGCAGGGCTTAAAGATGAACATCGAGCATTAGAAAAAAAAAGTTGGCAATATGAAGCAATTAGAAAGATTAATTCTTCCATTAAAAATTTAAACAACGAGCAAATTGTTTATTGTCTTGAGAGTAGAAACGCTAATTTAAATCAAATATCTGAAAATTTGGCCAAAATAAATAATATTATTTCTTAATTAAACAATGATTTCAAATATTATAATTAATAAGGATATTTGTGTACTTCCAAATTCCTCAATCAAAAATGCTTTGAAAGTAATTCAAAAAAACTCTGAAAGGATTTGTTTTGTTATAAATAAAAATAATACTTTAATTGCATCTATTAGTGATGGTGATATTCGAAGAGGATTAATAGCAGGAAAAAAACTAGAAGATAAAATAAATAATATTAAAAATACTAAATATAAATTTTTACAAATAGATTTAAGTCCTGATGAAGCTTATAAAAAATTTCCAAAAAATATAAATCTATTACCTGTTATAGGTAAAAAAAGAAAATTTTTAGGAATTATTAGAAAGCAAGATTTGGTTCCATATCTTGATATTAAATCAAAAAAAATACTCATATTGGGACTAGGATATGTTGGACTTACTTTAGCATTAGTTTTAGCTGAAACAGGTTTTAAAGTTGTTGGCTACGATAAAAACAAAAAACTATTAAATAAGATTTCAAAAAAAAAATCACCATTTTATGAAAAAGGCCTAGATAGATATTTAGAAGAAAATTATAAACAAAATTTTAGAGTTTCCGATAAACCAATAGTTTCTGATATATATATTGTATCTGTAGGAACACCATTAACAAAAAGTGGAAAAAAACCTAATTTATCAAATCTTAAACAGTCTATATTAAGTATTTGTCCACTTTTGAAAGTGCAAGACTTAATTATTTTGAGATCAACAGTGCCAGTTGGATGCACAAGAGATTTTGTAATAAAGATAATTGAAAAAAAAACAAAATTAAAGTTTGGCAAAGATATATTTATTTCATTTTGTCCAGAAAGAACAGTTGAGGGACAAGCAATAGAAGAACTTAAAAGATTGCCACAAATTGTGGGAAACTATTGTAAAAAAAGTTCAGAATTAACTCAAAAAATTTTTAGCGAGTATAACTCGACAGTAATAGAAGTTGAAAGTTTAGAGTCAGCTGAATTAGCTAAATTGATAGATAATTCTTATAGAGATACCATATTTGCGTATAGCAATCAGCTCTCAAAATTATCTGAAAAGTTAAATCTTAATTTAGTTGATATAATTGAAAAAGTGAATTTAGGATATGAAAGAAATAATATTCCAAAACCATCACCAGGTGTAGGTGGGCCATGTTTGTCTAAAGACTCATATATTTTGTCAAGTAATTTTGACAAACTAAGAATTGGAGGTGAAAATTTAATATTTCTCTCAAGAAAAGTAAATGAGAGCATGACTTATAATTTATTTTCAAGAATTAAAAAAAAATTAGGGTCATTAAAAAAAAATAAAAATTGCAAAATATTTATGACTGGTTTTGCATTTAAAGGCTTTCCCGAAACATCTGATATGAGATCATCAACAACGTTAGATTTGCTCCACCTTTTAAAAAAGAACAAATATTCAAATATTTGGGGACATGATTACAAAGTATCGTCAAAACATCTTAAAAATTTAAAAATTAGGACATGTTCGATTGACCAAGGTTTTAAAGATGCAGATGCGGTATTAATAATGAACAATCATCAAAATTATGCAAAACTAAATATTTATAAACTTTTAAAAAAAATCAATAAGCCAATGCTTTTTTTAGATAGTTGGCAGATATTTGAACCCTTAGAAATAAATAGTATAAATGGAATATCCTATATATCAGTAGGAAAAAATTAATGTTAAATAAAAAAATACTAATTCCCGTTGCGAACCCAACTGTTGGAGTTGAGGAAGCAAATTCAATTTATAAGCAAGTTAAGTCAGGTTGGTTCAGTATGGGAAAAAAAGTAAAAGAATTTGAGAAAAAAGTTGAAAAATATATAGGTGTAAAACATGCTATAGCATTAAATAATGGAACATCAGCATTAGATGCTGTACTTACAGCACTTAATATTGATGAAAAAGATGAAGTTATAGTGCCGAGCCTAACTTATATTTCCACTGCAAATGTTGTAAGTTATAAGAAAGCTAAGCTAGTACTATGTGATAGTAATGAAGATACATTTAATGTGAGTTATGAAAGTTTAGTCTCTAAAATTACAAAAAAAACAAAATTAATTATAGTTACTGATCTAAAAGGTATGCCCGTGGACTATGATAAGTATATTAAATTATCAAAAAAAACAAAAATTCCAATTATTGCAGACAGCGCAGAGTCCTTTGGAGCAGAATATAAAAATAAAAAAGTTGGTTCTCAATTATTAGCACATACATTTAGTTTTTTTGCTAATAAAAATATTACAACTGGAGAAGGTGGAATGGTTGTTACTAATGATGATAGATTAGAAAAAAAATTAAGAATTATTTTAAATCAAGGTCAAAATAAAAGATATAATCACATTATGCTTGGCAATAATTACAGAATGACAGATATATCTGCTTCTATGGGATTAATTCAATTAAAAAAACTTAATTCGTGTTTAAAAAAAAAAAATGATGTTGCAAAAATATACAATAAGCACTTTAGAAATAACAAACAAGTTAAGATTCCTTATATCCCTAATTATGTGACTCGTCATTCATGGTATAATTACTCCATTAAAGTTCCAAATCAAAAAAGAGATAGATTAATTAATTTTTTGAGTAAAAAAGGTATTGAAACTAGACTCTCATTCCCCCCGGTCCATATTCAGCCGTATTATAAAAAAAAATTTTTATCAAAAAATAAAGATTTAATCAAAGGCCACAATGCATTTAAAAAGTTCTTAGATATACCAATATGGCCTTATTTAAGTAAAAAAAAACAATTGTATGTAATTAAAATGATACTTAAATTTTTGTCTTAAAATTTATGAATATCTTAGGAGTAATACTAGCTAGAAAAAGCTCAAAAGGAATTAAAAATAAAAATCATCTAAAATTAGGAAAAAAGAATCTTGTTGAAATAAGCATCAAAAATGCAAAAAAAAGCAGATTGCTTGATAAAATAATTTTTTCTACAGATGATAAAAATTTAAAAAAAAAAGCCAAATCAATGGGAATTAGTGCACCATTTGATAGACCAAAGAAGCTATCAAATGATAGAGCTACAAGTTTAAGTGTTTTAAAACATGCGGTCACCTGGTTAGAAAAAAATCAAAATTGGAAGACTGATATAGTAGTTTTATTACAACCAACAACTCCATTCAGAACTGGAAAATTGATAGATAAAGTTATAAAAAAATTAATAAATGGGAATTCTGATGCAGCTATAACAATAACAGATACCGATTATCCTGCATATTGGATGTTAAAAAAAAAAACAAAAACTCAAAAAATATCTTTTTTATTTAAAAATGGTTACAAATTCACAAGACGACAAGATACTCCTAGGTGCTTTAAGCCTGCAGGAATGGTTTATGCTATAAAAAAAAAATTTCTTTTTAAAATTAAAGGAATGTTACCACAAGGTAAAACCATTGGAGTTTATGTAAAGCCTGAGATTGCTATAAATATTGATAATTATGATCAATATTTACTTGCTAAATTAAAAGCAAAAAATGTTTAAATATTTTTTTTTAATACTTAATTTTTTTAAAAAAAAAAATAAGCTTTCGGTTTTTTATCTAATATTATTTATGGTAATTGGGGCTTTTTTAGAAGCTTTAGGTATTGTTCTTTTAATACCTTTAATAAGTTTTATGATTGAAAATGATTTGAGTGAAAAATTTTTTTTTATAAAAGATTTAGAGATTATTCAATCTCTCACAAAGATTGAGTTACTATATTTTTGTTTATTTATTTTTTTATTTATAATGATTTTAAAATCATTATTCATGGTTTTTCTGAGTTGGTACAAACAAACTATATATAATGATTTAATGAAACAAATTTCTAGGCGCTTGTTTCATTTTTATCTAAATATGGACTATTTGAAATATTTAAAAAGTGATAGTGGAAGTTTGATAAGAAATATTACAAAGGGATCAAATGATGTTATTAATGGATACCTTTCATCATGTATAAATTTTATTTTAGAGTTTTTTATTATAGTTTTTATGTCCGTTATTCTTATTCGATTAGATACATTAAGTTTTTTTTTCTCAGCTATTTTTTTTGCAATTATAGTTTTTGTTTATGTTTTTTTGACCAAGAATAAATTAAAAAAATGGGGTAAGTTAAATATGGACTATTCTGCAGAACAAGTTAAATTTTTACAGTATGGTATACATGGTCTTAAAGATATTAGAATATTAGGAAAATCAGAAATATTCATTAAAAATTATATAAATTTCTTAAATAGAACAAATATAATAAATGCAAAATTGAAAGTTTTTGAGGAAATACCTAGGTATCTGTTTGAATTACTTTTTGTTGTTATTATATCTTTATTTATATATTACCAAGTAAGTATAAAATCAAATTCACCATCAGAGGTCTTAGTTTTACTAGCAATTTTTGCTGCAATAAGTTTTAAATTGGTTCCATCAATTAATAGAATAGTAAGAACAACTCAAGCGATAAAATTCAATACTCCTTTAACTAAAGTTATTCTAGATGAATTAAATTTTTCCCAAAATTATGATGATGTTAAATATTTGGAACAGGAAAAGATTTTTAATTTTAGTCAGATAGAATTTAAAGATGTATCTTTTTCATACAAAGAAAATGAAAAAAATATTCTAGACAAAATAAATTATAAATTTTTAAATAATAGAAAAATTGCAATTAGTGGAAAAAGTGGATCAGGAAAAACTACAATGATAGACTTATTTACAGGACTACTAAAACCTTCATCAGGATCAATTTTGATTGACTCTCAGAACTTGATTAATAAAAAAAAAAGTTGGCAAAATATAATTGGTTATGTCCCACAAACAGTTTATCTTTTAAATGAATCTTTAAAAAGAAATATAGCTTTCGAATTGGATGATGAAAAAATTGATGAAGAAAAAGTTGAATTGATCATTAAAAAAACTCAATTAAGTGGACTAGTCGATAGAATGAAGGATGGTGTAAATACGAATATTGGAGATAAAGGCTCAAATTTATCTGGAGGTGAAAAACAAAGAATTGGAATAGCAAGATGTTTATATAGAGATCCAAAAATAATAATTATGGATGAAGCTACAGCTTCACTAGACACTGATACTGAGAGACTTATTTTAAAAGAAATTTTAGACAATTTGTCTAAAGATCGTCTGATTATTATGATTTCTCATAAAAAAGAATTAATTAAAGAATTTTGTGACGAGGTAATTTTAATAGACCAAGGCAGAATTATAAATTGATATTAGCCAACCCATTTGTCAAATCTGCAGAATAAATAAATTCTAAAAAGTCAGGACAAACTTTGTTGAGTTCATTAATTTGATCTGTTGTTCTATAAGGCACAAATCTTGTGTCAAATTTGTATTCGACTATATTTTGACTATTTATGTCATTAGATAATTTACTAATTTCATTTATAATATTTTCTATTTTTAATTGACGCTGGTTCACATCATTTATTCTTAAACCTAAAATTTGTTTTTTTGAGTTATTGGTTGGAGTAATATCCCCTACAAATGAAATTAATTTGGGGTTCAAAATTTTAAAATATGATTTTGAGGGAATTACTTTTTTTTTAAATAAAATTATTAAATTATTATATTTCCTAATCTCACAATCAGTATTAATAATATTTCCATTTATAGTTATTTTTTTTATTTTTGTCCCAGAAAATAGCACACATTTTTTCGCAAAATAATTGTTAATATTTGAAGATATTGTTAGTTTATTGTTTTCAATTTTAATCTCTTCTACTTTGCATCCTAAAATTATATTTACTCCGTTATTTTTGAGTTTCGTTTCTAAAATTTTGATTAAATTATAACTTCCGTCTTTAACATATTTAACACCATGATCTTTACCAATAATTTTATTTAATTGGTTTTTAATGAAATTATAATAATAATAATATTTATTGAATTCTGAAAAATTTTTAAGCCATATGACTTTATTAGGTAAATCCTCTAAAGGTATACCTAACGAAAGTAATTTTTTATAAGAATTATTTCTCTCTTTAATATAATGAGGACCCAACTCTACATTTTTAAAATCAGATATTTTTTGGTAAGACCATCCACCACCTAAAATATTTTCTTTTTCAACAACTGTTACATTAAATTTTTTTTTAGCAAAAGTCAGGGCTGTAATAAGGCTAATTGGACTTGAACCAATTATAAAAATTTTTGACGGTTTCATTTAATTTGAAATAATAATATATATTATACTTTGGTTTAAATAATATATATATCAAAAAAAAATTACTTAAGTGAATAAAAAAAAAAACGTTTTGGTTTTAGGTGGCGCTGGATTAATTGGCTCTTATCTTGTAGAAAAATTAGCTAAAAAAAAATATAAGGTTTTAGTTGTTGATGATTTTTCAAAAGGACATTTAAAATATCTAAAAAATATAAAAAAAAAAATTAAAATAATAAAAATAGATTTAGAAACATCACAAAAATTAAGTGTTATTTTCAAAGATTATCCTAATATTTTTCATTTAGCTAGCAGAGCATACGGAGTTGGATATTCTAAAGGTAATCATAAAAAAATTTTTAATCATAATAAAAGAATAACTAATAATATAATTAAACAAATTAATTCAAATGTAAAATATTTCCAGTGTGTAAGCTCCTCTTGTGTCTATAGAGATACTGGACCTTCAAAAATATCTGAAAAGTTTAAATTAAATGGGTATCCGGAAAAAGCAAACTTAGGATATGGATTAGCAAAAAGGTACTTAGAAAAAAAAATGTTATTAGTATCAAAAAAATTTAAATTTGATTTATCTATAATTAGGCCATTCAATATTTATGGTGAGAGATATAATTGGCAAGGAAAATATAGCCAAGCGATTCCAATGTTAGTTAATAAGGTAATAAAATCAAAAAAAGAGATTGAGATTTGGGGTTCAGGTAAACAGCAAAGAAATTATTTACACGCAAGTGATTGTGCTGAAATTATGATCAAAATTTTCGATAAGAAATATACAAAAACTCCTATAAATATCGGATATGAGGACACTATAAAAATAAAAGATTTAGTTCTTAAAATAGGCAAATTAGTCAAAAAAAAATTAATATTTAAGTTTGATACATCTAAACCAGAAGGAAGATTTATAAAAAGCTCGAATTCTCATTTACTAAAAAAAATTACTGATAATTTCAAACCTCGTATTAAACTAAATGATGGATTAAAATTAATGATTAAATGGCACAAACAAAATTTCAAATGAAAATATTGGTTCCTTTAAATTCTCGGAAATTAATTTTTGAAAAAGCTTTATTAAATAAAGCACCAAAAGATTTTTTCTATGGAAGCTTGTCTTACCCAAAAATAAGTATTGAAAAAAATTTCATAGATACTCGACCCACAGATTTTTTTGGGGATACATTTTTTTCGAAAATGATCAACAAGTATTTAAAATCAGGTTTTTCAATAAAAAAATGCAATTATTTATTGGAAAAGATTAAAAAAGATCAAACAATTTTTTCATTTACCGATTGGGAAGGTATTAATTTGGGAATTTTTAGGAATTCACGATCTGATTTAAAAATAATATCTGGATTTCATGGTTTGTATAACTTTTATTTACGGACTTCTCAAAATATTTTTTTTTCAAAAAAAAAGCTTTTTAAAGATGCTTTGAAAAATTTAGATCATTTATTTTTTTTTGGTGAAAAAGATATGCAAAAATCCATATCTTTTTTTGAAATTGATGAAAAAAAAACAAGTCTATTTAGATTTGGAATAGATCATAATTTTTGGAAACAAAGTAATTTCAAAACAGAAATAGATGTATTTTCTCTTGGTTCAGATGTACATCGAGATTATGAAATATTTAATAAAATAGATTTAAATTTAAAATTTCTTTTTTTAACAAAAAAAGGAAATAAGATAATCAAAAAAAAAAATTACAATATTCTTGGTGGATCAAAAAACGAACCTTTAGTTTCCGATGAAAAAATCAGAGATTATTATAATAAGTCAAAAGTAGTTGTAGTTTCATTGCATGATACTTATCAACCATCTGGATATAGTGTTACTTTACAAGCAATGGCGTGTGGTAAACCTGTTATATTAACAAAGATAAAAGGTCTTTGGGACTCAAAGGTCTTTAAAGATAGAGAAAATATTTTTTTTGTTCCTCCAAACGATCCAAGTAAACTTTCAGAGGCTATACAAATTTTGATATCTAACAAAAAATTAAGAGATAAAATTGGAAATAATGCGCTAAATGCATCAAAGGATTTTTTTTCACTAAATAGAATGAACGAAGATTTTTTGAAATTGACCAAAATTTTTCAATGAAATTATCAAATTTAAAATTATATCTTTTTTTAATAACACTTATTTTTTCTAGTTCCATGTTGTTTTCACATCCACAAGGAGATGATGAGCTTGTCTCTTTGTTCATTGCAAATAAGATGGGAGATGCACTATTAAATTTTGAGATTTATGAATTTATTAAAGTTATTGGACAAAACTATCATCCTCCAGGAAGAGAATTTTTATTATTACCATTTCTTACTTTTTTAGAGTTAGATCTTATTTCAGGACGAGTTTTAACGATTACGATTTATTGTTTTATAATAATTCAATTATTTGATCTTTTAAATATTTTAAATCCAAAGAGCCATAGTTTTAATTTTTTATCAATAGTTTTGATCTCGATTACTGGTCTGTTCCAAATTCAAGCAATGGTCTCCATACATGGATTTGTTACTTTATTTGGCATAATTATAATAAAAAAGATTCTAAATCTTGATTATAAATTTCATTTTCTTAAAGAAATACTTATTATTTTAATATTAAGTTTTTTTGCTTTCCTTTTTTCTAACACATTTCTTTTATTATCCATTCCACTCTACTTAATGATTTTAATTATGATGTTAAAATATAACATTCAAATTAAAAAAGTAGTCTATTCATTTTTATTTATTATATTTTTTTATGTTTTATATTATTCAATTTTTCTTGGTTATCCTTATTATCTTTTATACTCAGGACAAGTGGAAGAGCCATTTGGACAATTATATAAATATTATTTTAGGGCAGATAATAGTTACCTAAATATAAAATCTTTTATTGATAATTTCAAAGTGACTAATTTTTATTCTTTTCCTTTATTATTTTATTCGATAAGTTTAATTGGTTTTTTCTACAGTGCTTCAAAGTTCAAAAAAATATTTTTTTTACTTAGTCTATATTTTTTAGTTATAAATTTTGTAGTTAATATTCATACTGGTCAGCATTATTTGAGTTTCGTTATATGGACTTTCCCATTTGGAATAGCTTATATCTCAAATTTAAACTTAAGTGTAAAAAGATTTTTAAGAATTATCATTATTTTCTTATTGCCACTTCAAGCCATCTATACATTTTATTTTCATATAAATTCTTATGATGAAAAAATATATCCTCATAAAATTAAGAATTTAACTTTTAGTAAGTCTGTCTGGATACATAATTTGAAATATCCATTAACAGAAATTGAAAAAGATTTGGAAAACTTTAGGAGAGGACAAATATTAAATTTAGCTGGTGTTCAATGGACTATTCACTTTGATAAAAATAATTTTTTTAAAAATAATAAGGTTGAGCCAGCTAAGGAACACAAATGTGAAGACTTATCTCAATTAATATATCAAAAAAAAATTGATGCAGTGTTATATTTAGAAAGAAATGATCTTCAATGTCTTAAAGAAAAAAAAGATTTTATCAATAAAGTTTATAAGAATAGTAGTTTTAACTTGGTATACAAAAATTGAAAATTTCAGCTAACATCAAAGACATCAAAGGACCTTGGGGTGGAGGTTTAAATTTTTTTAGGTCATTGCAATATTATGGATCAGAGCAAAATATTAATGTAATTAATCATCTTAACGATAAAGATATTGATATCATATTATTAATCAACAACTTGAAGGGCTCATCGTCCGCATCTTATACAGTTGATAAAGCATTTGATTATAGAGACACTTATAAAAATTTAATTTTTCAAAGAATAAATGAATGTGACCAAAGAAAAGGTACAACTCATGTAAATCAGCAAATTATAGATATATCAACAAAGGTTAACGGTTGTATTTTTGTTAGTTCTTGGTTGAAGTCTCTGTTTGCCGAGATTAAAAATAATAATCAAATAATTATAAAAAATGGAGCTGATAGCAAAATATTTACTAAAAAAGATTTTTTTGAATTAGATAAAAAAGTTAAATTAGTAACTCATCATTTTAGTGACAATTATCTTAAGGGATTTAAGTATTATAAGAAATTAGATGATATTTTAAATGATGTAAACTATTCAAATAAATTTGAATTTACAGTGATTGGTAACAAGCCAAAAAATATTACTTTTCATAATTCAAAAGTTATAAAACCCCTATCAAAAAAAAAATTATCAGAAGAATTACGATTACATGATGTTTACATTACTGCATCAGTGAATGAACCTGGGGCTAATCATGTGGTTGAAGGACTGAGTTGTGGTTTACCCGCCTTCTATTATGATAGTGGTAGTATGTCAGAGTATGTCTCTGAATTTGGAATTAAATTTTCGGAGGATAATTTTATTCATCAATTAGATACTTTAGAAAAAAAATTACCGGAATTAAAAAAAATTATTTTAAATTATGATTATTCAGCTCAAAAAATGTGTCAAAATTACTTTAATTTTTTTAAAATGAATCTTTA
>MDTC01035249.1_pt1 | contig 22958 bp, 26 predicted proteins | sample 811181 | NCBI WGS metagenome assembly MDTC01 (sample SAMN05326644, study PRJNA326480) | marine metagenome | isolation source: seawater | place: Pacific Ocean: North | collected 2011 | reverse complement strand
TAGGCCAAAAATTATTGAGTTTTCTCTTATTATTAATTGATGTGGAATATGATATAAACCAGTGTCCCAACCCATCCAAACACCATAACTTGTTATTCCCAACAAAGATGGTGTTAATAAATACAGAATAAAACTTTCTAGGTTAAGATCTAGTTTTATTTTATTTTTGTAAATGTCAAAAACTATTAAACCAATTAAAAAAATAAAAATAGGTATAACTAAATTTTTTATTGGTACTACAAAGTTAAAAATAATTATGATATTTCCTATAAAAAATAAAGAAAACAGAGGATAAAAGTATTTAATATCTATGTCGGAGATAATTCGGCTTTTGATAAACCTCTTAAATAAAATATTGTAGGTAGCCCGCCCTACCATTGTTACAAATAAAAATGATATGGTGGAAACCAATATATTCATAGGTCAATATTAACATTTCTTTTTGACTGTATTATTAACATATATGAAATTCAAAGTTGCTGTAGTTGGAGGAGCTGGCCATATTGGTTTGCCATTAAGTTGTTTCATTCAGAATAAAGGGATACAAACAATAATTATTGACAAAAATGAAGAAGCATTAAGTCTTATAAAACAGTCTATCCCTCCATTTACTGAAAAAGATTTCCAATCTAATCTTACAAATGCAAACAAAGCAGGATTGGAGGTTTCTTCAGATATATCAGATATTAAGAGTTGCAATCTTGTAATAGTAACTCTTGGGACTTCTTCAAAAAAAGAAGATAAAGAATTATTTGAGGGAGTAATTTCAGATGTATTAAGGGAAATTAAAAATGAATCAGTACTTTTACTAAGAAGTACTGTTGAGAAAGGCATGGTTGAAAATGTCGAACAAGAATCCAATGAACAATCAAAAAATATCTTGATAGCCTATTGTCCTGAAAGATTAGCGGAAGGCTTCGCATTTGAAGAAATTGAATTACTTCCTCAAATTGTTGGGTGTAAAAATGAAATTGAATATAAAAAAGTAAAGAGTTTTTTTGATTTATTAAAAATTGAAACAATTTATGTGAATTACTCAGAAGCTGAATTTATAAAGCTTTTTCTAAATACTTATCGATACTCTCAATTTTCTTTAGTTAATTATTTTTCCAACATTGCAAAAAATAATTCAATTGATTTTAAAAAGATACTTGATTTAGCGAAACAAGATTACCCTAGATTAAATGGAATTCCCGACCCTGGCTTTGTCGGAGGTCCTTGTTTAATAAAAGACAGTAAAACTTTCATCAATTCATATGGCGATCAAGATGGGATTATTGAAAAACTACACATTACAAATGAAGAATTTATAAATTTAATTGTTCTGGAAATAGGTGAAAAATTTGAAGGCAAGAAAATTATTCAATTAGGACTAACATTTAAGCCAAACTCAGATGATTTAAGAGATTCACAATCAATAGTATTAAATAATATTTTAAAAAAATTAGATTATGAAGTAGAAATTGTCGAACCAAATCTGAAAGGTTATAAGAACTATGAAGATATTTTATCTTTTTCTAAAAATGTTTTAATAACTACTTTTCATGATGAATTTAAAGATTACAATTTTGATGGTAAAAAGGTGATTGTAGTTGGAAATAAATAAAAGCTTAATAATACCCTGTAAAGATGAAGGTCCCGAATTTGTAATAATATTAAAACGTTTTCTATCATATCTTAAAAATGACACAGAAGTCATCGTTGTCGTTGATGACGAGAAAGATTCAACTATTGAAGAAATCGAAAAAAGTAAATTAAATATAAATATTTTGATTAATACATATGGAAATGGTCCCGCACATGCAGTTAGGTTTGGAATTGATAGCTCAAATGGAAAAGCTGTTTGTGTTGCTATGGGGGATGGAAGTGATGATCCTAAACAAGTCGAAGATCTTTTTCTACTCATTGAAAGAGGTTTATCTGTTGCTGTAGCAAGTAGGTATATAAAGAATGGAAATTATGTTGGTAAAAAGGGCCTTAAGTTTTTATTAAGTAAATATTCAGGTTTTATTTTATATCACTTTTTTCGAATAGGTACTAAAGATCCAACAAATATGTTTAAGGCCTATAGTAAAGATTTTATGAACTCTGTAAAAATTGAGAGCACTAATGGATTTACTCTTGGGCTAGAGATGATAGTAAAAGCAAAACTAAATAAAAGACCTATTGGAGAAATACCTACAATCTGGATAGATAGAGCACATGGCGAATCTAAATTTAATCTTAGAAAATTTTTACCAAGTTACTTTTATTGGGTTTTAAGATTAGTATTTCGTAGGAAATGAAAAAAGTATTATTAACAGGATCCGAGGGATTTATTGGTGGATATGTGGTTAAAGAACTGCTTGACCAAGGCTACAAAGTTGTAGGTATTGATAATTTGTCTAAATATGGACAAGTGATCAGAAATCACTCTGGTGATTCTAATTATGAATTTGTAGAGGGCGATGTCAAAGATAGAGTACTAATCAAAAAAATCTTAAAAGAATGTGACTATTTGATTGCAGGAGCTGCAATGATTGGTGGGATCTCTTACTTTCATGAGTTTGAATACGATCTTTTATCAGAGAATGAAAAAATAATTTCTTCAACAATAGATACAGCAATAGAAGTAAAAAATGAAACAAATAAATTAAAAAGAGTCGTATACCTGAGTTCATCAATGGTTTTTGAATCAACTGACATCTATCCAACAAAAGAAAGTGACTTATTTAACATACCACCTCCTATTAGTTCTTATGGTTTTCAAAAGCTTGCTGTTGAGTATTTTGCTAGGTCAGCTTATTCACAATATGGACTTGAATATTCTATAGCTAGACCATTTAACGCTGTTGGCATTGGTGAAGTAAAAGCTAAAACAAAAAAAGATCTAACTGAGAGCTCAAGAAAATTAGCTTTAAGCCATGTTGTTCCAGATTTGATCTTAAAAACATTAAATTACGAGAATGAGATTGAAATTTTAGGAAAAGGCAATCAAATTAGGCATTACACATATGGTGAAGATCTTGCAAAAGGTATTGTAATGTTGTTGACTCACGAAAATGCTAAAAATGAAGATTTCAATCTTTCAACCAGCGACTCTACAAGTGTCATTGAGCTTGCGAATTTAATTTTTGAAAAGATAAATCCAGGAATAAAACCAAATTATAAATTTGTAGATCCATTTTTATACGATGTTCAAAAAAGAATACCTTCTACAGAAAAAGCAAAAAGACTTTTAGGTTTTGAAGCAAAAACAAGTTTGTCTGAAATGTTAGATATAGTCATACCATGGATTAGACAAGCTAAAGAAGAAAATCTATTTAATTAAGATTAAAAATTTTAAGTAATTTGTATACAAACCTATTGTAAAACATTTTTTTAATTAGTATTTTGTCGTGATATTTTATATCATTTTCAATTGAAATCGAAATTTCTTTAAATTTTAATCTTTTTGATTGAAGATAAGACAATCGCACATTTGGAGTCATAATTAAATATTTAAAGTAACTTTTCGTATGTGCTGCGTTTTGATGACCAAGTCCTATATTTTTAACTAGATTGTATTTGGGAACTATTGATACTGATTTAGTGAAAAAGTTTGAAAAAATAAGTCCATAGTCCCAAGTATCTAGTTGCTTAAATACAACATCTTCAAACCTTTCAATGAAATACGAAGCTTCTTGCTCAGAGAAAAATACTTTACTTAAATCACTGTTTTTAAATTTGTTTAAATTTTCTTCGTTTAAGGTAACTCGATTTTCCCATCTATTTTTCCAAGTAGCCCAACCCCATATATTTGTATATTTTGAAAAATAAAATGGTCCATGATGCTTGGATTTTGAAAGATAATTATAACCAGATATTAAGTTAACCTTTTTTTCTCTCTCATATAAATTCAAAAGTTTTTGTGTATATTGAAAAAAACTTTTTGATGGAAGTGTGTCATCTTCGACTATTATTAACTTATCAAATTTCTCGAAAGATTTTGTTATAGAATATATGACATTTTCTTTGCATCCAATATTGTTCTCTTGATAAAGCTTTAAGAAATTTTTGTTTATTGTTCTATCGTCAAAATATTTTCTAAGGTTAGATATTATCTTATTTTCCGAGTCATTACTTGGACCATCAGATGAGATGATTAAATGTTCTGGATTAATGCTAAGAATTTTTTCAAAAACTTTTTTTGTTGTATCAGGTTTATTGTATGTTATGAATAATATTGGACATGAAAATACATTAGGACTTTGATACACAAACTTATGATAATATTTTTAACTACTTGTTTTTATCAATTGAAAAAAACAGGCTTGTTTTTAATATTTTCATGATTAATGAAGAATTTAACAGAATCTTTCATTCCATGTCCGTGTTTTCTAACTGCAAGAAATGGGTAATCGTATTGGTCTTCTAAATTATCTGAAAAATGGGTTTCATTTTTGATTGTTACACCTCCAATCTTTTTACTTAAAAGACTGAAAATGCTTTGATCATGTCTATTTTCATTAAATCCTTCAATTTGATGATTCATATTATATTTATCTGTAATTAAATATGGGTCATAGTTAAGTAGTTTTTTATATTCATCAAAGTAAAAATTAGTATGATCATTTTTCTTAAACATTATATGGGTTGCTTCAAGTTGGGTGCTGCTAAATATTGGGGAGCTATCATTAATGTCGAAATATTCAAATAATTCTTTTGTAGTCCAGTCCTTTTCTTTATGAATTGATTCACATTCAATCCTAAAATTTCCATAATTTGATGCGTTTAGTTCATCTACATAATGTTTAAACCTATTTTTAGCATAATAATTAAAAGATGAACCTGAGTCACTGTAAACAACAATATCATTCTCATTAATCTCTTGTAGAACATTGTTTATTATTTCATGTTTCCAAATCCAATAGCCAGCACCTCTTTTCATTTTTAATATATCCTCATACTTTGATCTAAATTCAGCAGATAATGATGATTTATTAAAACCAATTGTTTTATCAAACAACCCTGAATATTTAGCTAAATTAACAATATGTAATTTTGCGATTCTAAAATTTCTGGTTCCATAAGTGATGAAGTAAGTTTTTTGGTTCTTTATATTTTTAGATTTTTGAAAATTTTGTATTTTCTCTAAAAAATATAAATCAGCAGATTTAGACTTTTCCCCACCTTCATGCCAATAGCTATCATCTCTCATTCTGTGAAAATGACCTATATTTCTATTAAAAATTATTTTTCCTTTATTTTTTAAATAAAAATAAGAAAGAGCAATTGCGTCACCTGCTGAAATATCAATTTTTAGATCGAAGCCTTCCTTGCAAAAATTTAGATAATCTTCCCTTCTAAATACTGGGTTTCCGATATTTAAAATAGACTTTAAAGTTCTATCTTTAAAGCTGCTATCTTTTTTATTAATTTCCTCTTTTTTTAACTCGTCTTTTACTTCGTTTATATCTAACTCTTTATTTCTTTTTGTGAACAAAACATCATTATTTCTAAAAAATAAAATATTTTCAATAATTTTATATTTCTTAAATAAACTTATTTTTGATGGTAAAAATAGGTCGCCTTTATTTATTAAATTTAGGTTATATTGATCATTTAAAAAATTTTTAGTTCTTTTTGTAATGACATTATCACTGTCTACTTGATACACAATTTTATTTTTTGCTAATTCAATACCTTTATATTTATTTTTAAAACCTCCAATATTATATTCATTTCTGCTCAATGAAATATTCAAATCTTTAAACTCAACCTCTTTTATTATTTCAATTAAATTCTTATATTCATCAGAATGAGAACAATCATCTGTAATGACTACATCATTTAGAAACTTCAAGTTTTTTAGACTTTGTAATAACTCTCTTAGATACTTTGAGGAATTATAAGTTGGAATTACTACTGAAAAATATTTTGTCTCCACAGAATAAATAATAATATTTAGTAATTCCAAATAACGTACAAAACTATAATTATTTATATAATAAATCTATTGTGAAATCTATCTCAGTTGTTACTTGCTCAAAAGATCGAAATGAATTTCTTATTGAGAATTTTATTTCAACGTCAAAAATTAAAAATTTAAAGGAGCATATCCATATTGATTTCTCAAGTAATTATGATTTATCAAAACACTATGAGGTAAATAGCAAACTTAAAATAATATCATTTAAAAACGAACCACAATGGTGGTTAACTCGTGCTTTTAATGCCGGATTTCATTTTGTTACTGGTGATATGGTATTACGATTAAATGCTGATGCTGAAATCAATTATCAAGCCTTCAATAAGATCAACTTAGATAGCGTAAACTATGTAAATTTTTGTATAGATAATTATGATTATGGAAACTTACTTTGTGAAACAAAATTAATTAAACGGGTTAATGGTTACAATGAGTTTCTCTTTGGCTGGGGATATGATGATTATGATTTGCATCAAAGGCTTATTACGAATCAAGATATAAAATCACAAATATTGGATGCTCGCAAATACATTAAAATCCGAGATCACGACAATGCAAAAAGGATTTCAAATAAATCTAAATTAGATACTAAATGGATCGAGGCTCATTTACTCGCTAACCATAAAAAAAATAGAACTATTTCACAAGAAATTGTGTGGAATAAAAATTATAAATTGAAATATAAAAATAATGGAAATCATTATACGATTCAACATAATTTCAAAATAAATAAATTTCATTTTGTTAAACATTTAAAAGCCAAATCAATTTTTATTGCTACATTTTTAAATGAATATTATCAAAGAAGCTTCTTTAATAAACTCAAGATATTGTTCTATATTTATCCCTACAGACAATTCGAGAGAATTTATAAAGTGAAAATTTTACCCTAGGTAAAAGAATTATCTTCCAAATCTTTTTCAAATAAACCAAGTTCATGTACTGTATCAACCGGTCTGAATAAGCCATCATGTTTATATGCCATAAGCTCTCCTGCAGAAATCAACTTTTCTAAAGGTTCTTTTTCAAAAGCTTGATTTAGATCACTAATATAATTCTTGATACTTTTGTTCACAAGAAAAAAGCCACCATTAATCCAATTTTCATATTCAAAGCTCTTTTCTTTAAATCCAATCACAACATCATCTAAAATTTTAATATTACCAAACCTAGGAGGAGGCTTCACGGCAGTTAGAGTGACAAGTTTTTTATGTTTTTTATGAAATTTTGTTAATTCTGTAATGTTTATATTTGCAAAACCATCTCCATATGTAATATATACATTATCTTCATCAACATAATCAAGTCCAATCTTTATTCTCCCCCCTGTCAAAGTTTCATCTCCTGTGTCGAGTACTGTCACTAAAGATCCGTTGTTCATTTCATATTTGGCATCTAATTTTGAAATTGTTTTTGCATTTTTTTGAAAGTACTGTGTAATAATTTCTTTTTTATATCCTGCAAGTATCGTAAAATCAGTAATTTTGTGTTTTATATATATGCTCATAACATGAATTAAAAGAGGGTCATTCTTTGCTAATATCATTGGCTTAGGTATGTCTTGAGTTTGTTCTTCAAACCTTGTACCTTTACCTCCTGCAAGAATCAAAGCTTTATTAAAATTCATACTTCAATATTAATATTTTCAAATTAATTACCTTGATAAGTAAAAGATATATTATGGTTAAATGATACTTTTGACCGGAGGAACCTCATTCAATGCAAAAGAATTTGTACACGATTATGTTGGTGAGATAATTATTCTTCAACACTTAAACAAAAAACGAATTGATAAATCTGATATTTTTTACCTAGGGGGATTAAAAGAACTTAAAAATTTTGATAACAAGAAGGATATTAAAACAATCATTAACTTTGCAAGCTCAATAAATATTAAAAATAATTTTTTTAGTAATTTTTCTTCATCTTTGTATATGTTGCTTAGAATTTATATATTTTTAAAAAAATTTAATCCTGAGTTAGTAGTGAATATTGGTTCAATGTGGCAAGATGTTCCAAAAATGAGATTTAAAAGCTATGTTTTTGTTAAAAATTTAACGGATTTTATTTTTATTAGATTATTTAAAAATGTGAAGTACATAACAATCAAACTTGGAGATACATATGGTGTTAATGACAAAAGAAATAAATTAGTAAAAATACTCAAAAGTCAATTGAGCAGTAATGAATTAACGCTCAAAGGCAAAAAGGAAAATTTAGTTTTTCCAATTCATACAAAATCACTGTCATTAATTATCAGATATCTTTTGACTAATAGGGCTCTCTTTCTTAATTCAAATATAAATTATGTAAGAGCATACATTGAGCCATATTCATTATATGAATTTACAAATATTTTTTCTCGTGCAAATAATTTTGATAAAAAAATAACTTTTGGTGAAAATAAAGGAATTTTAACTAAAGATCTAAAGCCAGAAAATGATTTTTGCTTTTTAATAAACGAAAATCTTTATGAATCACTCAAAGATATTTAAATTATATATCTTGGGCTGATAAATCTTTCTCAGAAATTATTGGATTTTTCACTTCCCAATCAATTTTTAATGAACTGGGATTAAAGTTTACTTCACTATTTGGTTCATAATTTTCAGATTGTAAGTAAACTACAATTGCCATATCAGATAAAACGGAATATCCATGTGCATATTTTTCAGGAATTAAAATAGCTTTATCATCATCACCGTTAAGTTTAAAACTATCAAATGATTTATAATTTTCTGAATTAGGGTCTAAATTTACAAATACATCTAGTATCTCACCGTAAACACATGTGACAAATTTTTTTATTTCATATGGTTGTTTTTGATAATGAAGTCCTCTTATTACATTCTTGTATGAAGTACTCATTATTACTTCTTTAATGTCCATAATTTCATTTAATTTGTCACCAAACATTGTTTTTTTTAGGGATCCTCGGCTGTCTTTAAAATTGACACCAGAAGCTATTTTGACATCATCAAATTTCTCTGAAAAAGGCTTAATTTGCATATTGCAAGTTTAATATTTATATTTTAGTTTTAATAATTTTCTAGAATTTAGAAATTTATTTCCATGCCAACCAAAATGCTGTTTTGAATTATAAAAATGATATTTTTTTTCTATATTTTTATGTCTGCCCTTTAATGGTGATTCATATGAAAATTTTATTGCAGTCTCAACATCAGGGTATTTAATTTGATTTTCTACAGCGTTATCATAATTAACAAGATTCAAAAATATGTCCTCAGGTACTCCATTTTTTATAAAATCAGGATCAAAAGAAGAGCTATAATCTAAAAACTTTTTACTTCTAAGGCTAAAACCACCATTTCCAACTCTATTAAATTGAATATTTTTAAAAATCTCGTTTTTAATTCTTTCTGGATATTTTTCCCACCTATCAAGCCATTTCTTATCGTTAGGCCATGGTGCTCCAATATAATCAAACTTTAAAAACCTATCTGACCAATTTAATGGATTTATGATATGTCCATCATGTTGAATTATTAATGCAAAGTCAGAATTAATATATTTGTTCAATTTAACTAAAAAATTGTTGTATTCGACAATATTTTTAAATTTATCAATTTTAATTAAATCAAAATTACCAGACACATTCTCATTGCTGAATAGATAAACATTATTAAATTGAAGAGATTTTTGAGAGTATTCAAGAGCTTTTATACCATCAATCACAGAGTTTGTATTAATTGTTATCAGATCTACAGGTATTTTTTTCATTATTTAAAACATATATTGATTTATTACAAGTTTACAAAATACCATTAATTAATATAAATTTATGGATATTTTCCAAAAATATTCCCTAGAAAATGATTTTATAAAAATTGATTATATTCCTGAGTATGGAGGAATTATTACGTCATTTATTGATAAATCGAAAAACCAAGAGTGGGTATGGTACAAAGAAAAAAAAGAAAAATTAATTGATGATTATTATGATGGATCATGGACTGGTGGATGGGAAGAACTTTTTCCATGTGATTTTCAAGAGTCTTTTTCTTGGGGTTTATCAAGAGATCATGGCGAACTTTGGGGACGTCAATGGGAAATTATAGATAAAAGTAGTAACAGTATTGAATTAAAAATAATTTCAAAGGAGTCAAACACAGAATTTAAAAAAAAAATTATATTAAATAATGACAAATTTTATTGTGAATACAATGCAAAAATTAAATTTGACGACCACTTTTTATTTAAACTTCATTTAGCAATTCCAAATGATAACAATTATATTAAATTGGAAAATACTGACTTTACAAAAGTTGATGATAACTTTGGGAATATTTATGCTGAAAAAAATTATAAGGAATTAGTTACAAATCCAAGTTCAAAGACAAAGTACTATGATTTTTTTTATATTGAAAATCACAACAATCAAATTGAAGTAATAAATAAAAAAACAGAATCGAAAATTTTATTATCTTTTGAAGAAAAAACATTTCCCTATTTTTGGCTATTTCAAACTCAAGGAGGATGGATGGACAAAAACGTGTCTGTTTTAGAACCATCCACGAATTCTCTAAAGCTTATAAAAGATGCTGTTTTAGAAAATGGTGCAATCAAAGGCCCAATTGAAAACTTTACGACATGGTATCGAATAGAATTGTCAAATGTCTAATCCACTAAAAGCCTCAATCGTAATCAGATGCCTTAATGAATTTGAGAATTTGAATGTTCTATTCCCCCTATTGAAAAGACAATCATTTAGTAATTTTGAAATTATATTTGTTGATTCTGGGAGTACAGACGGATCTCTGGAGTATGTTAAAGAACTAAAAAAAAGCAAGTATTTAGATATCAATATATTAACAATAAAAAAAGAGAATTTTACATTTGGAAGATCATTGAATATTGGTTTTCGAGAAGCACAAGGTGAGATTGTTATATCTTTAAGTGCCCATTGTTTTCCAACTAGTAATCTTTGGATAGATAATTATTTAGCATCATTTAAAAAGTCAGATAAAATCGGTATTGTTTATGGACGTCAAATAGCTCATAAAATGACAAAATATTCTGAACAATCTGTCTTAACAAAATTATTTGGTGAAAAAAGCGGTTTTCAAAATCATTCATTTAACAACAATGGAAATAGTGCAACTTTAAAGTCATTGTGGACCCAAAAAAATTTTGACGAAGACTTAAGTGGGTTAGAAGATATTGATTTTGCAAAATTTATATTAGAAAATGATTATAAAATTTTTTATTCTACTGATACATCTGTTGAGCACTATCATGATGAAACCTATAAACAAATAAAAAACAGATATAAGAGAGAGGCTTTTGCATTAAAAATCATTTATCCTGATAAAGTTATCAGTTTATTTGGATTAATTAGTATGTTTATAAAAGACTTAAATTTTGATCTTAGAAATCGAAAAAATTCAAAATTAGTAAATGGAAAAAAACTATCAGATATATTTAGATATAGACTCAATCAATTTTTAGGGACCTACATTGGTTTCAAGAAAAACATTGATCATGAATTTGACAAAAGATATTTTTATTTGAGGTAAAAAATGATTACTGCATTTATAGGGATTAAAGAAATTTCTGAGAGAGTTAAAGATAAAAATTTTTTAGAAGTAGGTGGAAAGCCCTTATATTTTTGGATAATTAATACACTAACCAATACAAAAGAGGTCGATGAAATAGTATTAAATATAGATGGAAAAAATTTAATTCAAATGATAAAAAAAGAATTTAAAGAAAATAAAAAATTAAAAATTATTGAACGAGAAGAAAAAATAAAAGGGCATGATGTATCTATGAATACAATCATTGACAACTCATTAGATCATTGCAAAAATAATTCAATATTAAATACGCACACTACAAATCCATTTGTAAAATCAGGCACCCTCAGTCAGGCAATTAAATTACATTATAAAAATGAGGACCCAATATTTTCAGTTGTTGAATTAAAAAATAGATTTTATAACAAATTAAATATTCCAATAAATCATGATATTGAGGACCTAATTCCAACCCAAAATCTTGAACCACTTTATTTAGAAACATCAACATTTTATATATTTAGCAAAGAACAATTTAATTTAAACAACAATAGATTATTAAAAGATTCAAAAAGATTTATTATTTCTAAAATTGAATCTATTGATATTGATGATTATGAAGATTTAGAAATTGTACGATCATTAGAAGATAAATTACATCGTGGATAAAAAAAGAATATTAGTTACTTGTCCTAGAGTAGATACCAATATTGATGATTTTAAAAGATTATTTGAGAAAAAAGGATTTGACTACAAATTTTCTTACCCTGAAAATCAACAACATAACAGCCTAGAAATAAATGAACTATTAAATAATATATCTATTGCGATTGTAGGAGATGATGAGATAAATCAGAATGTATTAAATTCATCAGCAGGCTTGAATTGTATTATAAAGTGGGGTTCAGGTACAGACAATATTGACAAAAAATCAGCAGAAATAAACGGTATACAAATATTCAATACACCAAATATCTTAGGTAAGTATGTTGCTGAATATGGACTAGGCTTGTTACTTAGCCTAATCAAACAAATTACTAAGACCGACAGAGAAGTGAGAAAAAATAATTGGTACAAAAATGAAAACTTCACTTTGTATAATTCAAAAATTGGTTTTTTTGGATTTGGAGATGTTGCCTCAGAATTTGCTAAATTATTAACTCCTTTTTCAACAACAATCACCTATTGCGATATTCAAGAAAAAGAATGTAGTTTTGAAAAACTAAGTTTTGAAAGATTGCTTGAACATAATGATATCATCGTAGTTACTTCTAATTTAACTGACCAAAATAAAAATATTTTTGATAAAAATGCATTTAAGAAGATGGGTCAAAATTCATACTTAGTGAATATTTCAAGAGGTGGCTTGATTAATGAAAAAGATCTACAACAGGCATTGGTTAATTACGAAATTAGAGGAGCTGCGTTAGATGTATTTGCATCAGAGCCGCTAGCTAAAAATAATCAATTTAAATCACTTGGTAATGTGTTATTAGGAACTCATAATGCATCAAACGTCTTGCGTGCAAATATTGAAGTAAATGAATATATACTTAAGTTAATGGAAAAAATTTTATGAACATTGTATTTGGCTCAAATGGCTCTTTAGGAAAAGAACTATTTCAAAAATTTTTAGAAAAAGATAAAGAGGTTATTGGATTTGATATTAAGGACGGTCCTAACAAAGAGACAATTGTAGTCCCTTCACTATCAAACTCAATCAACGAAATTGAAGAATATATGAACTTTGAAATTGATTCAATTTCTTTTTGCCAAGGATTGATCGATTTTCCTAAAAATAAGGATATTTTATTTTCAAATTACAAAATTTCGAGGGAAATTATTGAAAAATATTGGAATAAATTAAAAAATGATTCATCAATATGTTTTATATCTTCTGTACATGCAGTTCAATCAAATGAGTCAAATCTAGATTATGCTTTTAGTAAATCTGTTTTGGAGTCTTATTTCAAAAATATATGTTTAAACACCAAATATAGTCATTTTTCAAAAACACTATTAAGACTTGGTGCTATGGAATCTAATATGCTGAAAGAAAATGTTGAGAATTTGGATAAAATGATTGATAATTTACCCTCAAAAAATATAATTCAACCTCAAGATTTATCAGAATTTATTTATGACTATCATTCAAACCATAAGAAGGTTCTTAATTGTTCAGTGCTAAATATAGACAATGGTATAACTCTTAAGTTATCAGGAGATTAATTAAAAATAGATTCAAAATCATCTCTTTGAAAAATTTCTAATTTTCCACCAATCGTTAAATTAATGATATTTCTATTGTTATTTTCAAAAATATATTTTGATTTCTCATAAGCAATTTTTACTTTATCCAGTTGTGGATTATGCCATCTTTTTCCAGGGCCAAAATAATTCTCATCAAAATGGTTTGGATCTTTTTCTGTGGATTGCCAAATATTCCCTTTTTTGATTAAGGATTTTGGTTCTTTGTAATCAAAATCCATACCAATCAAATAGATAGTTTTAAAGCCCATAAAATAGGCTAACTGTAAATTAATGTAAGTAACAGTATGTCCAGAGTAAACGATATTGTTAAAATTTTTAGAAAATTTTAAATTTGTTTTTTTTGGAATGTTGTATTCGTCTCTGTAGTATCTTGAATCTCTGAAAAAATAATTTGCATTTGTATCATTTAAATACTTTTTAAAATCATGTGGAAAAAACTTATGCTCAACTTCATAGTTTTTTATATTTTCTATGTTGTCTTCAAAAACAAGGTTGTCTTCGACTGTATAAAAAGTTGGCTTAAAATTTAATTTTTCAGTTAAAAGAAAAAAACTATTTACTCCAAAAGTTTTTATATTTGATAGCTTATCAAAATCAACTTTATTCAAAGAAGGACCATTGCCGATAATGACGCATGCTTCTCCTGAGCAAAGGTTTTTATACTTTAGTAATTTATTTCGATCTTCCTTCTTAAAATATAAATTTTTTAAATCGTTGTCATATTTATTTTTTTTACTATTAAAAATATAAAATACATAAAAATATCTAATTGATCTAAAAAAAGATACTTTTTCTAAATTCAGAAGTCTATACAATTTTGATAATAGAAACTTCATAATTATTCAAATAACAACTTTTCTAAAAATAAATAAATAAATATATTTATAAACTCTAAAAATTAGATATTTAATTTTTTTATTTCTACTATTTCTTTGTCTATAGGTTTTTTCTTCTGTTAAAAATTTATTTAAATCTAAAGTCAAATAATTCCCATCTACATTCTGAAATTTATTCTTATTTGATAGAATCATATTTTTCCAATAATAAAAATCAGCCATTTCTAAATTTACATTTTTTAAATTTTCTAAATTTATATCATCTTTTGCTAAATTTTCCACAAAAATAATCGGCAAATTTTGAAAATCTTTGAATGCAACATTCATTTCTACAACAGGATATGAGTTAGTATAAATAGATTCCCAAACACGATGTGTATCAATGCCATTTCCAAAAGGACAAATGATAAACTTATTTTTATTTAAATCCTCAAGATATTCTTTTTTATTTGTTCTTGTAGAAATAATTGAGTTAGATTGATATGAATACTTTTTCAATACTTTGAGCCTATGATAAAAATTTGTATTCACATTAAAGTTCAGGTAAAATTTTTTTTCTTTTTCCTTATATTCGTTGAATTGTTTTGAGACAAAGTCTTCTTCTATTGGAAACGTTTGATAGTAGTGATTATTAATGCCTATTGGAATTGGTATCAATTTCTCATCTTCAATAGAGACATTTGTTGAATACCAATAATTGATACAATCAGGCTTTTGATCGTAAAGCTTTTTTGTGATGGTTATGTCTGACTGATGTGTAATTAAATCAATCTTGTTTAATCCAGAACCATTTAATAATTCAAATAAGTATTTCAGATAATCTGTTTGACAAAATATTATATCACCATTGGAGACACTTAATGATTTACTTATATAAGTAACAAATCTTGAACCATTTAAAGATTTTTCTTCAATTGTATGGAGGTCCTTATTATTATTTTTGTTGAGAAAGTCTTCGTAGTCTGTTGTTTCAGAAAAAATAACGTCACTTATATTTTTAAATTTTGTTGAATTTATGATTTCTATTTTCAATTACTTATAATTATACCTTTTAATAAGTAATATATTAGAGGTGATACCAATCTAGAAAATGATTAAAAAATTATTTAAATCGATAAAAAAAAATGGCTATATTTTTACCCTTAAAAAAATTATAAATTTTCTGTATTATTTTTTTAGAAAACATTACTATCAGACTCTTTTATATTTAAGATTTTTATATTACAGAACAAAATATGAAATTACACAAAATTGGTTCTTGAATAGTGAATTAAGAATTTATTTGAAAGATTACATTAGTAAATCAGAAAAAAATTGTATTCTTGAAATCGGATCCTATGAAGGAATGTCAGCAATATTCTTTTCAAATAATTATTTATACCATCCTGAATCTACTTTAACTTGTGTCGATCCACATGGAGTATCAAAGAATATACCCAAAGAGGTTAAGGGGAGGTTTATAAGAAATATTGCAAAATCAAAAAATTTTGAAAAAATAAATTATATAAATATGAAATCGGATGACTTTTTTGTCTCTAACACCAAGAAATTTAACTTCATATATATTGATGGTAATCATGAGTATGAACAAGTTTTTAGAGACTTAACAAATGCTTCTATAAATATAACTGTTGATGGAATAATCTGGTTGGATGATTTTCTATGGTACCCAGAAAATAAAAAAGAAAACCCAATTTTAAAATTTCTAGATGAAAATAATGAATTTAAAATTATTCATAAAGGGTATCAATTAGCAATCAAAAAAAATACATGAAATTATGTAATTACTAACTTCTAAATAATTAAAAAAGATAGTACTCCTGCTAGTTAGACAACTAATATATTTGAAAAGAAACTTTTTTACAGAAAAGAATGAAAAGTGAATATAGCCATAGCACTAACAGGGCATTTGAGGAACAACCCTCATAATTGTATTGAATCGAGTATTAAATTCTCAAGGCACTATTCAAAAAATATTGATTTATTCATTAATACCTACAACACAATTGGGTCTCATGTATCTACAAAAAATTATTCTACTCTGAAAACTGAATGGGTTTACGACAGAGATAGTAGTGCAAAAGTTTTGGAAATTATAAATGAAAGGTTTAATCCTAAAAATGTTCAAATAAATAAATTTGAAGAATACCAAAAAGAAATTATTTTACCTAAAGCACAGAAGCTACTTGAAAAAATAGAGACTTATCAAAAGGGACCAAAAGTATTTAATCCAGGTTTAATTACTGGATTAATTGCCCAAAGTTCATTACGAAGAGACGTTTTAAAAACAATTTTTAGTTCAGATAAAAATTATGATTGCATTTTAATAGCACGTCCAGATATCAACCTAAATAATCTTGAACCTGTAAATTTAAAAAATGAAATTTACCATGTACAATCAACCCCTTTTTTTGATAGAGACAGAAGCGTTTATACTCAAAATAATTTCATACATTATAAAATTGCAAAAAAATTTCATTTTGGCTTTAATAAAAAATTTTTGATTGATGATTTACTTTTTTTTGGGAAATCAAAAGTGATTAGACAAATGTATGAAGATTTTTTTAACAAGATAGAAGATGTAATATTTCAATCATATAAGTCTTCACCTAATTTTATGACTTACACATACGGGCCTACTACTTATAATAAAACACTTCCTAATTGGGAAATGCCAGAATATATTTTTGCTAAATGGGCAAAGATAACAGGGATAAGTTTTAAACAAATCGCATATTTTGAACTTCAAAATAGTGAAAACGTAAGACAATTTGTCTTAAATAAAAATATTTAGATTTTTTTATTTTGTTAACTTATAAGAAAATTATAAACATTTAATATTAAATAATATAGAAGGAAAGAATAATGAAAAAAATTAAATTGTTGATTTTAGATGTTGATGGTGTTTTAACAAATGGAAAAAAATATTATGACAATACTGGCAAAGTACATCTTAAAACATTTTGTGATAAAGATTGGACTGTAATTAAAAGGTTTAAAACTCTAGGAATAGGTGTAATTTGCATTACAGGTGACCCGTTTAATAAATTTATCGAAGAAAAAAGAAATATAAAAGTTTATTTGAATAGAAAAGATAAATCTCATATAGATAAAAAAGAGTTCTTGAGTGAAATTTGTAAAAATTATAATGTTAACTCTGAAGAAATTTGTTTTGTTGGTGATGATATTTTTGATGTTGGCCTAATGAAAGATTTAAAATATAGTTTTTGCCCATCTGATGCACCACAGGTTGTAAAAGAAAATTCTAAATCTCTAGCTTCTAAAGGAGGAGATAACGTCCTTGTTGAATTGTATGAAAAGCTTGAGAGTATGTCCCTTATAGAAAAAAAGGATTATGAGGAAATAATTCAACCCTTGTACGAAGAAGATATAAAGGATATGTTTTAAAAATGGTTTATGATGTGTCTTTATATGGTCACATAACAATTGATACTATTTTTGGTGATTCTAAAGACTATTCGTTTGGTGGTATAGCAAATATATGGAGGGCTTTAAAAAAATGTGATTCAGATTTATTAATAAACCTTGAACCAACTTATTACGGTGAGGCCATTATTTATATTGATAAAATAAAATCATCAAGATACTCCGATGCACTGTTAAATTTAAAAAGCTTTACTCCAAAAATCTCACCATCAAAAATCAATATGATTTCCTATATAAATGAACTTGATGATAAGAAGTTTATAAGTGAACTAAAAGGCTTCAATATCGCAGATGTATGCAAGGGTAAAGAGGTGACAGGAGATATGTTAAAAAATATAGACTTACTTTTAATTGCCGATGAAGACGTAACAAATCTACAAGAAATAAAACGAGACTTTTTTGGCATTTTATTAGTACATGGCCCAGATAGAAGCACAATATATTTTGGAAAAGAAAAAGTAGAAACTATTTTAGAAAAAGAAAACTTTGTAGAAAATTTAAACGTGCTTGGAGCCGGGGATATTTTTGCAGCAGTTCTGATATATTATTTATTACAAAATAAATTCGAAGACAGTTTTGATATAGAAACATTTTTTTTAAAAATTAAAAAAAATATAGATACAATTCACCAAAAAACAACCAAAATATTGATTGATTATAATTAAATATTATGAAGAAAAACATATTAGTACCCATGGCTGGACTTGGAAAAAGATTTGCAGATCAAAATTATATTCTGCCAAAGCAACTACTAGCAATAAAGGGTAAACACTTACTTGATATTTCTCTTGAGTCTCTAATATTCGAGAATGAAGATCACCTAATTTTTATTATCAGAAAAGATACTAATTTAGAATTCAACATCGGTGAAATTATAAAAAATAAGTTTGTGTCTAATAAGGTGACAATAATTGAGATTGAAGAGCAAACAAGAGGATCAGTAGAAAGTTGTTTAAAGGCCAAAGATATAATAAATGATGACACTCCACTTATAATTCACACTCTAGACGTCCAATTTTTTCCTAAAATTCAGACTTCAGACCTTATTCATGATGGAGATGGCCATATATTAACATTTAAATCAAATTCAGAAAACTATAGCTATGTTCAAAAAGATTTGTCAGGCAAAGTAACAAAAACTGCGGAAAAACAAGTAGTAAGTAATGATGCTTGTGTTGGAGTATACGTTTTTAACAAAGGTTCAGATTTTGTTAAATATGGTGAAGAAATGATTAGTAAAGATATTACTACAAGGGGAGAATTCTTCATTACCCCTTTATATAACTTGTTAATAAACGATAGTAAAACAATTAATACAACAAAAGTAGACAAAATACATATTTTTGGAACACCAGAAGAATATGAATTTTATAAAAATAATGTAGCAATCAAATTTGGAGATAAACCAATTGGATTATGCTCTGATCATTCTGGTTTTAAATTGAAAGAATTAGTAAAAGAAGAATTAAGTAAAAGAGAAATTGATTTTATCGATTTTGGAACATACTCGGATGAGGATTGCGACTACCAACCATTTGTTGAAGTAACAGCAAAAAGTATGATGAATAATGAAATTGACCACAGCCTAGGTTTTTGCAGAACAGGTCAAGGTGTTAACATAGTTGCAAATAAAAATGTAAAAATAAGATCGGCACTTGCGTATAGCAAATATTCATTAGAAATGTCTATAAGACACAATTGTGCAAACTTTTTTTCAATTCCTAACAGTCTTGTAGAAGATGAACTTTCAATTGGAGAAATTATTGAAATATTAATAAATACCACTTTTGATGGTGGAAGGCATCAGGTTAGGATACAATCGATAGAATGATTATTTCAAACATTGGTGAATATAAAAATGGTTGGTTTATAGGTGATTTTGAACCATCAATATTTAAAAATACTTTCTTTGAAATTGCTCATCATAAACATAAAAAAAATGAAGAAACTACTCCACATACCCATAAAGTAACTACCGAACTAAATTATATTCTTAAAGGTAAATTAAACGTAAGTGGGAATATTTTAAAATCTGGTGATATTTGGATATATGAAAAAAATGAAATCTCAGATGTTCAATTCCTTGAAGATTCTGAATTAATGGTAATCAGGTGGCCATCAATACCAACAGATAAATATATTGTATGAAGATTATTTCTCACAGGGGAAATCTCAATGGGCCAAATAAAAATTTAGAGAATCGGCTCGATACAATCGAAAAAGCTATTCAATTAGGTTTTGATGTCGAAGTTGATATATGGCTTATAGAAAATCAGCTATATTTAGGGCATAACAAACCGCAATATAAAGTTGATAAAAAAATCTTAAGCAGTCATAAGGAGAAACTTTGGATACATTGTAAAAATTTAGAGTCATTAGTTTTTTTTGAAAACGAAAAAGATTTTCATTATTTTTGGCACGAAAAAGACGAATATACACTTACAAGTAAAAACTTTATATGGAGTTTTCCAACTATGTACAAAAATAAGAATATTATTGCAGTCATGCCAGAGTTAGTAACAGATACAAAGACAATCCAAAAACATATTAATGAAAAAAAATGGATAGGAATTTGCACCGATTATCCCACTAATTACCAATAATTATAATTTTTAATTATTTACAATCTTATTTACTATTAATTTTTCTAAATGGTCCGTGAGAAAAAGTGCACCCTCAAAGGTTAAGTGATTAGTATCTGTATAAAAAATCTGAGTCTCAGTTGATGCATTGCATTTATCTTTTTCAAATATGTTGCAAAAAAAATTTTCAGTTTCGATGAATATAATATTTTCTCTTTCGACATTTCTTAAAAAGTCTTTTGTTGGTGCAATATAAGACATCCAGTCAGAATACTGAATTTGTATTGGGTCTCCCCATTTTTCAATTTTATTAAGATAAGATTTAGCAATTGGAATCTCATAGGTTGGATATGGATCAAAAATAATGAGATTTTTTGATAAATTTGACATAATTTCTATTCTTTCAGATATTTCTTGTAAATAATTACAACTTTCACATTGTAATTGTTGTTTTCCAACCTCTTCATTTATCCACAAATCAAAGTTTCCAATTAAAACTACAATATCATTTTCAGGATCAAATCTTTTAACATAGTTTTCAAAATAGGATCTTTCGCAGGCTCCAATGTAGTTTACGGAGTCATGCTGACCAGTAATTACACATCTACCACCAATTCCGTTTTTTACTGCTATGTTATATTCTTTGCTTAATTCTTTATTATTTCTTAATATCGAAACAGTAAAGATATTCGCATGAGAGTCACCAAGGATATATATCGTTTTTTTATTTTGATCATTTGTAAAATTACAGTCACCATCAAAGCATTTGAAATCTCTCCAATAAATTAAATTACTAGGATCATTATCTGGATAAATATTTGTGTTCAAAGAGTAAAATATTACCTCTTCTGGTACAAAACTGTATCTTTCTTCAAATCCATTTGAATTAATTGTTCCAATGTAGAAAATAATGATTATTAACAAACCAATTATAAGAAACAAAAATAAAAAATTTAAACGGTTAGTTTTTAAAAAGTATTGTTCAACATATCTCCATGAAACATAAGAGACAATCAAAAGAAGAATTAAAAGAAAGAATTTTTCTATATTTTCAAAATATGAGAGCCTTTTTTCATCATAAATTCTATAAAAACTAAATATCGGTTGATGCAATAAATACATTGAAAAAGAAATATTTCCAATAGTATTTAAACTCTTGGATTCAATTACTAAATTCAAAATGGAATTATCACTTCCAAAAACTAAAAATAAAAAAACACCAAATAAAGCAATGAGTTTTGGTTCAATTTGATTGATCATTGAGTCATCAAAAACTACAAATGAAGACAATACGATTAACAAACCTACGAATTTTAAAACATTGTTTTTGTAAATTTTGTTTAGAAACATAATTAACACACCTAACATAAACTCCCATAACCTAAATTGGATATAGTAAAATTTGTCGTCAGTTTGATTGGTGCCATTTAGAAGGATTGAAAAGAATAGAATTGCAAAAAATATAAATGCAGAGTTATTTCTAAATTTTTTAAAGAAAATTAAAAAAATGATAGGAAAAATTATGTAAAATTGTTCTTCTATTCCTAGACTCCAAGTATGCAATAGAGGCATTGTCTTTGCAGATGACGAGTTGTAAAAATCAAGATTTCTAAAATATAAGTTTGAATAAAAGAATACCGATGAAATTAGAGATCTAGAAAACTCAAGTAGTCCTTTTGGTTGTAACAATATATAAGCAAAAGGGATAGAAAGTATTATTGTAGAAAATAATGCAGGTAATATTCTACGAATTCTTCTCAAATAGAAGTGTTTAAATTTAAACTTCCCATTATTAATGTCTGAAATAATGATATTTGATATTAGATATCCTGATATTACAAAAAAGATATCTACGCCTAACCAACCTCCACTAAAATATTTAATGTCAGCATGGTAAAAAACAACAACAATTACCGATAAAGCCCTGAGAAAATTAACATCATATCTGTAACTTATTCTGGATATAGGATTTTTTGAAATTAGATATTGCACTACTTTATTCTATAGAATGAAATAACCAACCAGGTTATTTATCTTTAAAATAAACAAAGTAAGTTAAACGAACTCCAAGATAAGCAAATATAACAGTTAAAATTACTTGTGTTGGAGTGTAACTAGGGTCAAGAATGTCAAATACTGGCCAAGCAAAAGTTAAAAAAATAAGTAAAACACCTAACTCTTTTTTGTATTTCATAATTTCATAATAACTGATTAGTCAATAAGACCAGTATCTGATTTTATCTTAAGTACCCAGTTATATTCATTGTTTCCAAAATCTATAGTATCGCCACCAACAGTACTAAAATTAGTATTACCCGTAATTTGACCTACTGTA
>MDTC01184412.1_pt1 | contig 22959 bp, 16 predicted proteins | sample 811181 | NCBI WGS metagenome assembly MDTC01 (sample SAMN05326644, study PRJNA326480) | marine metagenome | isolation source: seawater | place: Pacific Ocean: North | collected 2011 | reverse complement strand
TCAGACTCAGCAGTGGTGATATCTGCTCTCAAGGCTCCAGATGCTGTAATCAACTCACCAGAAACAAAGTCTATTCGACCTTCTGTTGGTGCTAAATCTACAGTTATATTATCTATCTGATCCTTAAGAGCGCCAGAAGCAGTAATGATTTCGCCAGACACAAAAGCAAGATTAGATTCATTGTCAGAAATTCTATTGCTTAAGTTGCCAGAAGAAGCAACTAGTAGGCCAGAAATAGCTGCGGAATAATCTAGAGATGCCTGACCAGAAGCCGCTACCCTGTTAATCATTTCTCCAGAAACTGAGTCAAGATCGTTCTCTAAATTTGTTACATCAACATTGAGAGCAGCTATATCAGTATTCATAATTCCAGATACGATATCAATGTTTCCAGAATTACTTGTTACCTGAGATTGTAGATAACCAGACGCATTTAAGTATTTAGTATCCAGATCAGTTACTGAAGTGTCAAGAGTGTCTATAGAATCTCGAAGAGCGCCAGACGCAGTAATCAACTCCCCGGAAACAAAACTCATGTCTCCAGAAACTACCGTAATCTCTCCGTCTAAAATGCCAGAAGCAGACATTAACGTTTGAAAAACAGCGTTAGAAAATAAATTTACATTATCAATGCCGCCCTGTAGGACTCCAGAAACAGTTGCGAGTTCTGTGTCTGTAGTAATTTCTGTCTCGTCTGGAAATAACTGATAAGGAAGAGTGGCTGAAGACTTTGAGTGTATGATGTATCCAGTATTAGGTTGCAGATCAGTTAGCCCCTGAAGGAAAGACAGGCTTGAAAAGTCATCTAAATAGCCTATATAATTCCCGTTGGAATCAATGTCATAAATCTTGTCAACATTAGACACGTTGCTAAGTCCAGATATTGGTGTGGTGCTTTGACCTATGTAAAATGATATTTGTGTATATTGGGTAATCATGATAAAGTTATACTCCTGTAATTGCCCCCAGAGGACAGCGACCCATCACCAAATTTAAGATTGTTATAAGTTCCAGCGTCTGCTCCAGACGCAATTGTAATATTAAAGGGCTTATCGCCAGTTACATATTCTGTTGGTAAAGTAACTCTACTTAATGCAGAGCCTCCTCTTGAGATAATAATTTCAGACATACTATTAGTATCAGAGACGGTGGCAATCTCTTCATATTCTATTTCATCTCCAGCGTTACCATAAAATACCACATAGTTATCAGCTATAAAATTAGAAGAACTTCCAATGGTTAATGTAGCCGTAGTGGGAGCTATCGTGGTAGTCGTTGTAGGACTATTATGTAAAAGCAAACCATCTGGAAACTGGCTTGAAGAAATATTTTTCATAAATGTGTGGTCCTTCAAATTGTATATTGATATCGTATTACCCAAAGAATTTGACGCATAAAGTAACTTAGCTACACTGTCTACAACCAGAGACGTTGGGCAGCTAGCTGTGTTAGATCCATCAATTATATTATCACTATTAACAAACTTAACGATTATCTTGTTGGTCCCCGTGTGATAACCAAAGATATTTCCAAATTCTGATATAGCATATAATATATTGGTGTTGGAATCATATGATAAATTTAATATTTTACCAAAAGGATAATCTATTATTCTATGCGTCTTAGAGAATCTGTCAAAAGTATATACACCACCATTATCAAAGTCGGATATGTAAATATTTTGCGACGAGGTGTCTAAAAACATAGCAAATGGGGCAAAATTAAAATTGTACGTTTCATATGTAAAATCTGAAAGATTTATCTCATACATGGTGCGCTGTACATTGTTTAGGACATAAGCTTTATTAGTCACTAAATCTACAGCTAAGTCTGTAGGTAAATGGTTTAGACTTACAGTAGACACAACTTTTGAAGTAGAATAGTTATAACAAACAAATTCATCAGAAAGATTATTTATGTAGTATAAAAGATTATTAGACGAGTCAACCTTTATGGCACAAACACCCTCATCAGTTGGTATATTTGCTATAGAGTTACTGGGCGTATCAATATCTACTACAGATATATAAGGTTTTTTGTAATTAGTAATAAACATCAAGTTGGAAGAAGTATTTAAAACTATCTTTTGTGGAAATGCGTCCGATTCTAAAGATTTAACGTCACTAAATGTACCGTTGATAGTGTTCATCTTTTCTATAGTAGAGCTTTCTGAATGCACTACATACAAATCTTGAGAAGCCAAAGGGTGCATGGTAGTAGTAGTTGTCAACAATGTGGATGATCTCAATATATCGGCATATTTAGAGTACCTAGCACCATTAAGATCTTTCATTATAATTGTGCGAACTACCGCGTAATCATCAGAAAGGTCAAAAGACCTTATGAGTTGATAGTCTTGATTAGTTGTGCTAGTAATATTAGTAGAGATAATATGTAATAATTGAGAATCATAGTCAATTAAAATTTGAGAAGGAACGCAGTTTAATCCTAAAGGGATGTCTTGTCTTCTTTTTTGTGTGTCAGCGTTAAAAATGCTTAAATACCCCAGACCAGTAGACGAAGTGGAAGCGTGAGCTACTAATATATTATTATTAATTTTGTCATAGTTCATGATTACTGGATTTTCTCTAGTAATCACTGTTTTGAAAACCTTATGCTCAGAAACATTAATGATATTAACTAAGCCCTCAGAAGATAACACATACACAAGATTAGAGTCTTCATTGTGAAAAGAATCTATTGCTCTGTTTTCGAGTGGTATTCTAATGGTCTGCTTGTAACTCATACTACTGTTCCTTTTCCCATTTTATATACGTTTTAGGTTCAATAATTCGATGCGTGGTGGGGGCGCCGGAATTGTTTACAATGAAGCCCGCAAGAGAAAAAGAAGAAGACGATCCGGTGTTACCCGATGATACAAAAACAATCCTCTTCTTATAAGCGTGAGCAAAAGAGTCTACTTCTGCATTTGTAAAAATTGTGTTATAAACATGGCTTGAGAAATACTCGTCACTGTAAACTGCTGCCCAATCATCGTCCAAAGAATCATAAGTATAAGTAGTTGTATACTTTTTACCGTTAACTTGTGAAATGGTACATATTTTATTGCCATCGTCTTTTATAGATACTGATCCTCCTGCACGATAAGAGACAGAAGATGAAGATATGACAGATTTATTTCTAACCCAAGAACTACCATCATCTTCATATACATATATTGGACCATAATCTCCAGAGTAGCTAACAGCTATAGAGTTTCCATTATAATTTAAATCAAATTTATTTACTGTATAGGAACTAGGTGGTGATATCGTATGATGTAAAGTCCAGACGGGTGATGAGGGGATGCTATTGTCAAGCTTATAAATATTTATTGAAGATGGGGATTGATTAGAGACAGCCAGTACGACGCCAGATCCACTCAAAGAAATATTTCGTCCTAATCCGCTATCGTCATTTGCGCCCACTATAGTATTAGACAAAGAATAGCTTCTAACACTAGTCGAAGAAGTATTTTTATAAATTCTTACTATGCCATGATTTTCTTCAACTGTGTCGTTAACGCCGTGTAAAGAAGACGATGCTACTAAACACGAGCCGTCAGTAGATAGCGATATATCTTCAGGAAATTTTTCATAATTTATAGAGCTAGGCAAACTTTGAGTTTCAGACCAAGCACCTCCGTTATAATTATATACAAAGACAGCTCCATTATTAACGCTAGCAGTATTGAAGTCAGGGGCTGCAATCAACACGGTGGTCCCATCATTAGAAATTTTTACAATGACACCAAAAGCTATGTTGAATTTACCTTCAAGAATTAGGGGGTCTCCAACTCTCACCAAAGCGCCAGAAGAAATTTCATACACTGAAAGTATAATATTATTGCTGTCGATGGCGCTTGCTGGTGCAGGAGGCTCTACAGTTGCTACATATTTAAGATTACCAGACAAACCTGAATACAAATGTTCGTCAGTAGAATTTTCAGAAGTGAAATCTGGAAGAGTGTTATCAGGAATTATTGTCTTAACGTTCTCCAGTAGTACAGCGTAAGTCTTGTTGGCTGGACAAACATATATTTGACTGCTGGCGAGAACAAAACTAGATACGCCATTTATGGTGTCTAACTCTTCACCCACCCTATCGTTAACATCATAAGCTACTACATCGTATGTGGTTTCATCTAATTCACAAATAATATTAGATTGAATAGATCCAACATATATCTTGCCAGATTGTGTAAAAATTGTAGTTGGATTAAAAAGGCCGTATTGAATTAAATTCACTCTCCTAGTAACCTTAGAAGAACCGCTATTAATGATTACTAATTCTCCGCTGTCACCCACATAAGTTTTACCAGTAACTGAATCTGTATAAACAGCTGAGTAAGTATTGGTGGAAAGAAAAACAGAGTCTTCTAAAGTTCCTGTTTTAGAATTTATTTTTCTTACGTTTCTAGACTGTAAGAAATGAATATTGTTTGCAGCAGTAATGGTAGAGAATGTATATGGGAAAGTAACTCCATCATCGCTCACGATTAAGTAAGTTTCCCCATCGTCTAGAGTTGAAAAGGCTTTACCTCCAACTTTATTCCATACTGAGTACTGACCGTTAGAAATTTTATATATTTGTTTAAAATTAGTTATGTTGGCAGTGTTAGTCAAATCAACTTGATCGCCAACGTATCTAACAATAGCAGGAGATACAGAGACGGTAATATCTGACGGAAAATCCTCAGTGTCAGAACTAACAGTGTAAGGAAGAGTGGCATTATCTTCAGATACAAAAAGGTATCCATTGCCATATTCGAGAGCAGGAAAAGCTTTACCGCCATCCTTAGTCCAAGCTTGGTACGCTCCAGTGTCACTAATTCTATAAATCTGCTTAATGTTAGCAAGGATGCCAGCAGAAAGATTAGCTATAGTGATACTAGAAGTAGTATCAAAGTGTTGAACTAACTGTATGCGAGAACTTATAGCAATGCTCATGCATCAACCCTTCCGTCTGCGAGAGTAACGATTACAGGAGATCCAGAGGCCGGTGTGTATCTAATCACTTGTCCTACAAACTGAGCATTAGCTGTAAAGGTAAAGGTGTATGATCCTCCTATATATATATCTGCGCTAAGAGGCAAAGCAGAGCTAGATGCAGGAACATTATAATCTACCTTATCGTTTTCAGGGGCCAAGAAAGTTACGCCATTTGTTGTGTCGGTAGCTTGTCCGTTTGCAGCTGCTGTAAGTGAATTTGTAAACGAAGAAGGAGGAGCTGTAGTTGTTGTATTTGACATCTTAGAGTTTCCTATAGCGGTAGTAAAGTCATAACCAGCTTGTGGGAAGTCCCAATCAAAATCAGTAGAGATCAAAGTCAAAACATCTTTATTATCAGTGGTTCCATCTCCAAGCTGTCCATAATTATTTCGTCCCATTGCATACATATCTCCAGCAGCACTAATTATAATACTGTGGAAGTTTCCGGCAGCAACCTTATTCCAGTTTCTTTCTAGTCCAAGGCGCGTGAATGTATGAACTGGTTCTTGTGTTATTGTGGTAGTTGCAGGATTTGTTCCGACTCCCGGCACTATTGTCTGAGTGATTCCAGCTCTACCTAGTTGACGGAATTCATTGTTGCCGCAAACATAAAGTTCTCCAGCATTGTTAATAGCTAAAGAGTGTTGATATCCAGCAGCAACGGCTTTCCAGTTATCGACTGTTCCAGCGTTAAGTATAACGTTGCCTCCAGTGTCTTTCTTAGAAATCTGCTGTGGAGAATTTTGGTTTTCAAACAGTGGGCTTGTGCCTTCTAAGCGATGAAGTCCTAGTTGACCAGCATCATTCCTACCCCAAGCAAAACATTGACCTTCAGAGTTTAAAGCTAGAGTATGCATGTAGGCAGAAACAGTTGTCCAGTTGTTTTCAACACCAACCTTGGTTGGGGTCAGAACGTCTGTGAAAGTTCCATTTCCTACCTGTCCGTATTCGTTAGATCCCCAAGCGTATAGCTCTCCAATTGAACTAATAGCTAAAGTGTGAGCAGTGCCGCAGAACACTTTAGACCAAGTGACATTTGCAGCGATTCTAGTTGGCGTCAAGACTGTGGCTCTATTGCCATTACCAAGCTGACCAAGATTGTTAGCACCCCAAGTGTAAAGCGCACCAGTTGAATCAATCGCTGCGCTGTGATGATCTCCAGCAGCAACTGAACTCCAATCTTTGCCAGAACCTATCTCAACGGGAACTGGAGCGTCAACCTTGGTGCCATCGCCAACTTGACCATTTATATTCCATCCCCAAGAATAAAGATCACCATATATATCTATTGCAAGAACATGGAAATCTCCAGCTGACAACTCAGAAACATTACCTATATCCAATTTAGTAGGAGATAGACTGAATAGTTCACTAGTTCTATATCCTAATTGATTATTACCATTATAACCCCAAGTATATATAAAATTTGAATAGTCTGAGGGAGATAAGGTAGTAGTTGTAGTCGTAGTTGTAGTCGTAGGAGCTGCGGTAGTAGTAGTAGTTGTAGCGCATGAGCTGTACTCTGGACATCCATCGACATCTGTGCCGGTAACTGTTCTCCAAGTTTGATTGCCGCAATCTGGAGCCAAAGTGGTACACGCTGGTGGATAGGTTGTTGTAGTAGTAGTGCTACTTGTCGTGGTGGTTGTTGTGGTTTGAAAAGGAAGAATCTTGACCCTTTTCCACTCAGCACTCGTCTTGAAATATGCATAAGTATCATCAAACGTTATTTCTCCCAAATCTCCAGCAGTGCTAGAACTTGCTATGGTTTCTCGTTTAATGTATGAATTGCCGCTAGGAGCAAGCAAGAGAGACTCTAAAGAAATATTTTTGTATTCACTAGCGCTGGAATCCCAAATAGCAATCTTGTCGCTGGCTTGAGAATCAGAAGAAGCAAGATTGGCGTAGAGATTTTCTGAAGTAAGATTAATGTCAGCAGTATATATAATACCTGAAGCTGTAGAAATATTAGACGCAGTATAGTATAAAATGTCTGGGGCGTCTTGTGGAACTACAAAAGTTAAAATCCCACTAGTTATACCATTGCCTGTAACTCCATCATCAAAAACGTCATCTGTGTTAACAACTGGTGCTGTCTTTACATAGAAAGGAGTTCCAGCGGAGTCAATATTAAAGTAGTAGGTTAAACCCTTTTGTAAGAAGATATTTGGGTTTAAATCGGTAGAAGTTCCAACGTTGCTAAATTCATACTCACCACCACTTTTTACAACGTCAAATGTATTTTTGACAGCATTAACATCGGCAGTTAAAGCACCAGATACGGTACTAACGTCAGAATTAACTGAAGTCAGATTGTCATCAATTTGAGATTGTAGATTACCGGAACGCGCGATACTGTCTGTATTGACAGCACCAGAAGCTGCTTGTAGGTCACTAAAGCTGGAATATACAGAACTCAAATCTGGAATGTCTTCTAGAGTTAAATATCTGAATTCAGGGTAGTTCGGATCACAATCACCGGGACAGCCACTTGCGGGTCCAGCAAAAACAGTGCCTTTATTTTGTTGCTTGAGTAGAATAACTTGATCAACAACGCCACTTAGTTCAATTACTAAGTCTGATCCAGTTTCACTATTAGTTTGATTTTTCTCAAAGTGTAACAGCTGGTTTCCACCAGCATAAGTTGCGTCACCATTATTTTGTGCAGGAAAAACAACTCCAGATGAACCTACGTAGAAGCCTGAAGCTTGAACAGAAGATTCAAATCCATTGCCACCAACTTCAATTCCATAAGACGGATTGGGACTCAAGATGCCTAAACGATGATTGTCAGAATCCCACACGATATCATTATCATAATTCAGTATGTTGCTAGACGACCAAAAAGCAAGACCGCTGGCTTGAGGGAAATTAAGATCAGCGACACCAGACCCAATGTATACTGAGTGGGTTGCTGGATATGTAACATAAACTTCTTTAGTGCTTTGTGGAAAATCTACCAAGCCATTATTTGCTAGACTACTTCTAGTGGGAAATCTTTGAACAGAATTTAGGCTAGTTGGTTGATCATAGTGGAAGATACCAGAGCCAACCTCATAATTGGTTCCATCGGTTACGGCATAAAACAGAGCATCTCCGCTAGCGTAAACATCGCTGAATGCACTAAAGCCACCAACGACTCCACCTAGAGCAAGATCGCCAGTACCAACTGTTAGGCTAGTCTCTTTGACTCTATCTGCAATAATGATTAAGTTATCTGACATGATTCCCTCTTAATTTATTAGACTACGCTGTTTGTAATGGTTGGTGTAGTTTCTTTGGTTTCACCAGTGACCGTACCATACACTACGATGTCTACTACGGCAGCATCAACATAAGCATTACCGTCATCGGCTATAATGCCTACAGTCATATAAGTTGCAGTTCTTTCCACAATACCAACAGTATTATTTTCAAAGTTGGTAGCAGTGGCGCCAGCAGTACGACCATTACTAGTACCAATAGCTATATATAAAGTGTCGGGAAAAGCTTCTGTAAAAGTAACTTTGTATCTACCAACATGAGTACGTTCAAGAGATGCTATGTTAAATGAGTTATTAACTTCGTTTACGTTAGAAGAATTATTCCAACCAAAAGATATCCAAGCCTTAGCTACACCTTTAGCATTTGCCATCTTTGAACTATCAGTATTGAATTCTACAGTAGATTTAGAACCAACGTTGATGGTCTCATTGCTAGCATCAACATAATCGAACTTAAAACCTCTATCATTATACGTGCTGCCCAAGCTGTCTACATTACCACTGGCATTAATCCAGTTGTCGTCTGTAGCAAGGTTAGCAGTTAAATGTCTACTGCCATTAATTGGTATGTACTGCGTGTGTTCATCTCCCGTATCAAGATCCGCTAAGGCGTTATGAGAGATATTAGCAGCGCCGGGATAGGCAACGTACTGAAAAGTATTACCATTATTGGGGAAGCTAATTCCAGATTCTACAATCAAAGATCCAGAATTAGTACTTTGCGGATTAGCCGCTTGTATTTTAACATTTTTTAAGAATGGTGTTTCTGTTTCAAAATCTCCACTTCCTACAACGGTCGTGATGGATAAAGCAACATCCTTAATGTTTTCACGAACGTCTTCAGCAGATATCAGGCCAGCATTATTGTTAGCCAGATCATCGTCTATTCGTGTTGTAAGGTCACTCAATTTTCTTGCAGGCATTTTCTATTCTCCTTTAATGTCTAAAATAATTTCCTCTGTGATTGGAACTGTCACCATGTGTACGTCTCACAAAGTCACTGCCGGGACTGTATGGGCCAAGTATAGCTTGCCCAGCAATACTGTTTCCAGCGCTATAATCTAAAAGCGCAGATTCATATTTAGAGCATAAGTCTTTGTACAAGACAACTAATGTTGAGGCAACTCCACGCAAATCTATAGAAGAAGGCCCATCTTTTATAGATATCGCGTTTCCAGATTCAGATCTAACCTCACTACCTAATATTATACAGGATGTCTTTAGGGATAACAGCGTAATAAAATCATTATCTAAGGTAGCAGACGCAGTAGGGTCTGGACTCAAGGAGGTTCCAGAAATATCAATCGTATAATTTTGCGAAAGATCTACCTGAGAAACGATCAATTGAGCAGCAACCAAAACGGTCGTTTGTACTCTATCATCTGAGAAAGATGGAGAACTTGCGTCTAGGTCATTCAGAAGATGACGAACTATAGTTGTTATATCTGTCTGCCAAGACATGTCTTACCTTTCCGTTGTAAATGCTGTAATATACTAGTTTATACACTTAACACTGAATAATATTAAATTGGCTACTAACTGAAATTGGCCTGTATTCACTGCCTATTTTAATTGCTATAATATAATCACCCTGCTTGATAGGATTGTGAATATCTCTGTGTTTGATACCAGCCGTGCCTCCCCCTACAAGGTTGAGGGTTCCATTCTGAGGGGTGTTTACGCTAGAAGCTTTAGGGATATCAGATGAAGCGGTTCCCTCTATTACAAGGCTGTCTAGGCGGGTTTCTAGGGATTGACGGTCGCTATCCAGCTCAGACAGTGTTTTATCACCACTCTTTGGTCCACTCTCGATGACAGTGCCGTCAGAGAATTTGATAGAGCCTAACACCTTTAGGTGTCCTTTAACCTCTGCGTATGGACCGTTTGAGGTATTATAATGAGTAACTGGGATATTCAGCGGAGCATCAGAATGATCTAATGTAAGGAGGGTGCTTACCCTGTTCCCTTTAAATTTGAAATTTAGTTGTGTATCTGTGTGATCTGCGCCATCTGTATCAGAGACTAGGATTTCTCTAGAATTAAACTCTAAAGCCTGAGTATTTGAGATGTTTTGTATTTTTAGCAATCCATCAGAAGGAACCTCTACAAAAGTCTCCGTAAGGCTGGGGCCAACCTTGCCTCTGAGCAGAGGCGAGCTGTCACTTATTCCAAGTACGAAATTATAGTCAGATTCTAGAGAATTACCGACGTTAGGCCCGATGCATATATTATGACTTAGAGTACTAGGTGTTTTAAATGTGTCTTTGCCGATGGCAATATTATTTGATCCAGTTGTGGTTGACTCTCCAGCAGATGAGCCATAAAAAGTGTTATTACTACCTTCAGTCACAGATTTGAGAGATGAAAAACCAAAACCAGTATTATCTGTACCAGTAGATGACTCTTTACTGGCAAAAGAATCTGCTCCACCGCTTGTGTTTTTGTCAGATAGAAATATCAGCCCGTCGTCAGGATTGGCACTATTTCTTACCAAGTTAAATAAATTACCAGAACTATCTACAAACATTAAGTCTGAACTTTGATTGATATCCCCTTCTCTTTCTTTTACGAATAGAGATCCATAATCTTCAGCAGAAACGGGCGTCCCACTCGCATGATGCAAGCCAATCGACGCTTCCGTATTCAGCGCGTCTCCCACGGCAAGATAAAAATTGTAAGATCCACTAGTTTCATTCAGTATTCCCACTGAAGAACTTTTAGATCTGATTATACTGGAGTCATTATATGTTATATCTACATAGTCTTCAGATAAATGTATTTTTGCATTTTTATCTACGTTAGACAAAAGAACGCCAGCGTTTTTGGATTCACCAGAAGCTTCGATTTTAACATATGTATTATCAGTAGTCTCTACGTGTAAAGCCTCGTCTGGCAAATCTTCACTGTCCACATTTGTAATTTTTAATAAAGCATTATCATCGTCTCTAGACAATAGAAGTTTATTTAAAGGTTTTCTGTATGGAGAACCTGAACGCAAGCTGTGAGAATGAATAGATAAGAACGAATTAGTATCAGTGCTACTACCATGATCTGTATAATTAAAAGCAAAGCCAAGATAGGGGTTGTTAAAATTGGTGTCATCAGAGCCAGATATCTGACTCAAGAACCTTTGTGATATAACTCCACTTGATGGAGAAAGAAGAGACGAAACAAATTCATTAGTATTTTCTTGGGCTACGAAATTTACATTACCAAAGCCCAAATTATTACTTGATTTAAATGTCCTATCACCAAAGTAAAATTCTGAATTAGAAATGTCTAGAGCGTGACAAGTATCGCCAGATACTATATTTACGCTGTGTACTCCAGAAGATAAAATATAATTAGATTTAAGATAACACTCTGAACCTAACTCTATGCTGACATTGCTATCCCAGTAAGATTTACCTAAGATATCATTGTTGAAGAGGAAATTATTAGTATTTAAATTGTGTGGCTGAAATGTAAATGTATAATCTCTGTCATCGCTAGAGTGTATAAACATGCCAGCGCCTACAAGTTGTGAATCGCTGAGATGAGGTGTTACCTCTACGTGAGAGGTGTCAGCTATATAATCATAAAGACTATTTGGACCACCACCATCTAGAGAGACGTTGAATGCTTGAGATCCTAAATGAATTGTTTTATCTAAGTAATGTGTGCTATGTACAAAGCTGGCATTACCAATGGTTGCGTTGTTTGTTACGTCTAGGTCATAAGCAAAGACTTTCTTAATCCTATTTGATGTAGACCCTAGATCTACTGCATTGTTAGTCTCTGGAATTAAATCAAAGTTAAATGTGACATCTGTACCAGAAGAAAACTTTTGAGTCTCACTTAAATATAGATTATTAGCCCTGACTGAAGACCAATAAAAATTACTTAAACCTAAGTCGAATGAGCTGTGGACTGAAGGGGCAATGTCTCCAGAAGTTTGGAGCGTGGCTGAGTTTGCCAATTCATCAGAGTTAATAACAAGTTTGTTACTTTGTAAGTCGCCGTACATTAGGGGTGTTACATTTATACCACTTGGATCAGCGCAGATCGCTGCTTCGTCTACGTCAGCAGAGCCTAAGAAGAATTTATAACTATCGCTAGAGCCGACATAATAACCAGCACCATGTCCTATAGCTATATTGTTACTACCAGTTCTGTTTGAGAGAAGGGAGTAGTTGCCAACGCCTAAGTTGTTAGAACCAGTAGTATTTCCATAACAACCATAATAACCAAAAGCGTTGTTGTCAGATCCATAAACATTTGTATATAATGACTGAGAACCTACAGCTGTGTTCCTCTCACCTTCAAAATTAGTGCGGAGGGCTGAAAAGCCAAATGCAGAATTGTCTACACTTTTATAATTATTAAAATTTATTCTTTCTATAGCAAACTGACCAGCAATAGTAGATCTAGTTGCAGGTGTGCTGTAGTTTTTACCAACAAGATCAATGTCTTGCAGAACAGAGGGGAAAGAGTCAATAACGTCAAGTAAATTATGCCTAAGATGATAAGGCTCAATAGCTTGAGAAGCGTTATCAGAAAGCTCACTTTTGATATTGTTTATTAGCTGGTTTTTGCCTAACAACATGAATCTGTTCCTGTCTGAGAAGTACGCTAATTAAAACTAATTTCTAATGCATTGACATCAAATTTTATGCTATCTCCAGTGTAAACATATCTAGGATTATTTAACTCTGCGTACATTAACAGATTACCAGATCCATGAACCTCATTGTCTAAAATGGCAATACCAGAAACCCAACCCCAATCACTTAAAGCTGTGTCAAACACAATTTGTGATGAATTTTTGATAAATCCATTACCTTCATAAAGAAGATATCCGGGGTTGCTTGCTACTCCACTAGCGTCAAGAGTCTTGGGTGCATAGAATGTTGTAGAGCCAAACTGGTCAAACGTGTACTCTTCAGCGTCTGCTGGATTAGCACCATTAGCTGTGTCGGCAGCTTCCGCAGAGGACTCTGAAAGATACAAAGGGTAGAAGTATCCACTATGATCAACCTGTTCGCTATGTATAGCAAATGCAGTTAATTCATCTACTCCCGTGTTATTCCACTTAGAATTACCATTTTGAGACGGGTCGCCAAGGCCCACGCGATCATAGCCGGTAGAACCAGTATTGGACTGAGTAGGGATTTCAGGAATTGAAGCGCCGTCATCAGAATCTTTGGCTACATTAGAAGTTAAGGCGATGGCAATGGTAGACGGTTTACTTAAAGGTGTTGTTCTAAATAAGTGATTGAGTACACCAGACTCTAGATAATCTGACAAAGCAGCCATAAGGGTTTCTCCGTTACTTTTCCTATAGGACGTTATCTAACGATATATACACAAAAATAAAGCCACCCCCAAGTTTGAAGGTGGCTTTTTCTTTGATGGTCGCTGTTTCAGCCTTAGAATGAGCCAAGAATGACTCTTCTATTGTCCAAAACGCCAAAGCCAAGCTCTGCGAAACCATAATAGCCAGCTCTTTGCTGACGATGAAGAGTTGGGTCTTCAAAGACTTGCAACTGCTCCTTAACAGGCATTACAAAGCTGTCGTTAGACGACTGATCAAGACCAACAACAAGCTCAGTATCGCTGGACTCCAATTCTCCATTAAGTGCAGAAGCACTGTCGAAGAACGTAGTGTACTCTTGACCAACGCCAAGCTCGTCAAGATCATGAAGGTTTACACCAAAGATGCGCGTGATAGGAGCGCCACCTTCTGGAGCGGAATAGATTTCGCGGCGAGTTACCTCGTCAACTTGATCCAGACCCCAGTTGCGAACGTCTTCAAGTGCTTCTGGTGAAACATAAAGATCGGTCAGACGACCACGACCAACAGAGGCGCTATTGCCACCACTGTTACGGCGCATAACCGTTTGCATAAGAGAAACGAGTCTCTTGGAAAACATACCAGCAACTGCGTCACCGTCATAAACAAGAACGTTTCGGTCAACTCCAGCTGCGAGAATGGTGTGCCATCCATCATCATTCATCTTCTTAACAAAACCGGCTTCCATGACTTGCATGGCGCGACCAACAATGTCCCAACGTGCTTCTCTTGCGTATCGGAGGAGGTAATCAACCGATGATGCAATACTGTACGTTGGAATCATTACGTAGTCACCTTCAACCGAACGCTCTGGAATTCTACCATGACCGGGATTGGTATAAGCGACATGTTCGCCTTCAAGTCCGGGGCTGATAAGATCAAGAGGAAACTCAGTTGTTGAACCAGCTTCTACGTTGATGGTTTCAAAGATGTTTCCGAGGATGTTACCAACAAGTACACCCTTTCGGAGTGGAAGCTCAAGAGCTTTAGCGAACTCACGCTGCGCTGCTGATGCTTTATTGATGTCTGAATCCCCTGATTGCTTCAGGAGACTAAGAAATTCATCACTAGGTCTTTCTGTAATAGGCATATTAAATTTCTCCTTAGTTATATTATATTGATCAGGGAAGGTTTACTTCGACTTTGGCGTAGTTATCAGCATCTTTTGCTGAAAGAAATCTACCAACCAAAAGATTTTCACTTGCTCCAGTAATTGCAAGCTTGCCAGCTTCAGAAGCCGACAGGTATGCAGGACTGCCAACAACTGGATCGACGCCGGATTCAATGGCGTCAGTCACTACATATCCCTTACGAAGGACTGTAACCTTACCGCCTTTTTGTACCTCATCCTTATGTTGGTTGAGGTGAGTTCTTGTGAGATCCTTGTCAACAACGTCGTTGAGAAGGAAACCAGCTGGAACACTATCTGCATCGCCATCTTCAGCTACAACAACAGCTGCACCCTGATCCATAGCGGCACCAGTGCCTGCACCTGTATTATATACTACAACCAAGCCGCGATCAAGCGCCGTGTTGCAGAAAAAACTAATGTCAGTCTGGAGTTCATATCTATCTGATTTTAGAGCCATAATTATTTTCTCCTTTAATTATTTGCTAAGTACGTTGTTTTCGAGCCAAGCAGCGACACTTGCGCGTGTGGCTTCAATTTCTTTGTCGTCGTTAGAAGAATCTACCAAGGTAGCTTCTGTAGTTTCTACACCTTCAAGTGCAGCTTCAGCAGCTTCTTCAGCGACTTCTTCAGCCTCTGTTTCTTCTGCTACTTCTTCAGCCTTAACTTCTTCTTCTTCTTCTTTTTTGACTGCCTTATCTTCCATCTTCTTATTAACCATCTTTTTCATGGCGGTAAGAATGGTGTCAAAAGTCGCGTCATCAAAAGTTTCGTAAGAAGCGAGGGATTCTTCAGCTTCTTCAGCTTCCAAACCAAGGTCAAGAAGTGCAGCCATACGAGCTTCAGCTTTCTTTTCCTTCTTCATCTTTTGAAGTTCTTCCATTTTTTCTTTGAAATCTTTATCTTTAGCTTCCAAAGATTCATGAAGCTCAGTATATGCAGCTTCTTTTTCAGTTACAGAAATTTCCAAAGCTGCAATGGCTTCTTCTTTTTCAGCAATTGTTGTTTCGAGCTTTGCCACAGCTTCATCGAACTCCTTAGTGGAGGCTTCAGCAGCTTTGGTACGAAGAGTATCATTTTCTTCTTTAACAGATGCTAGCTCACTAGTAAGATCGGCAAGCTGCTTCTCTAAAAGATTAGTGTCTGACATGTTCTTTTCTCCTTGTGAAAGTAAAATAGAATTATTTGATTTAGAGCTTACGCAGAAAGCTTTGCTAGCATCAAGAATGACACTTCTTGGATTAGCAGGCTTGGAAACCAAACCTTTTCCAGAGAAGGATATCTCTCTCAATGATCTACCTATTTTATAGCCTTCGTATTCTCCATCACCACCGTAGGCGCGTAAATGCTTTGTTAGAAACGCAGAACCCTCATTTCGTTCAAGAAGTTTTGCATTTCCTTTTCCATCTAATAAAGCATAGTCAAATCCAGCGAATAGACATTCCATAGAAACAAACCATTTGCCTTCTTCAATTTCAGCAATGATCTGTGACATACGGTTTCTATTTTCTGGATCAGTCCAGCTATTATATAACACAGCCTCAGTGATGATATCAAAATCATCCGGCTGAGTGTCGGAATCTATCTTGTCGCCATTACGATCAACAACATAGCTTCCTGTAATATGTCCAATGATATCATTCTCATTGTGCATAAAATTGAATTGTTTGTCTTCAGGTGTGTCTCTAGCAGCCCAAGTCGCCTCAGACCTAAACACATCATCGTTTTTATTCCATCCAGTAGAAACTAAAACAGATGTTATATAATATAAATCTACCTGTTCTGGATTAGCACTACTGGCTTTGATTTTCTCTTCAATTGCAGGAGATAATGAAGGTACAACGTCAGCATGTACAGCTGGCGCACAATAGGCAATACTTGCACTAGATTGTACAATGTCTGCCACACCATCTGTAATTTCTTGTTTGTATATCTTCATATTTTACCTCTCATCAACATTATACACATTTTTTTTGAAAAACTAATATTTATGTGATTTCTTCGACGAAAAGGGCCACAGTACTATTTCTGTACTCTTCAAGGGTCATGTCGTCTAGGTTAATGCCGAGGTTGTTCATTTTTTGTAAAAACGACTTTGGAGCCAATAAACCACTGGACGCCTTCTCTTTTACTAAGGAAGCAGAAACGGTTTCCATAGGTTCTAAATTAGTAAATATATCTATTTTAATTTTCTCTAGAATATTAACTTCTGACTTGGTTAATTGCCTTAATGTCTTTTTGTCTTGAGAGCTAAGATATGCTTTATTTATAGTGTTAGAAATCTCTGAAAATGACTTGCTTGCCCAAGGAAATAACTCAGCTAGCCCCGGCGAAGACTTAGGTGTTTCCACTCTTTTCTTTCTAGGCCCGTCGTCTTTCTTGAACAAAGGTCTGCCGTTAGGATCAGAAGGTTTTTCGTTTTGCTCAGGAGCTTGCTTGGGTTGATTCTGCTTGTTGATCTTTCCTTGCTTGTCAATCTTTTCCATATCTTGCTTATGATTAGCATTATGAAAAGGACTTGCTTTATCTGGACCAACGGTGTCTCTCTTGTTGATTTCGCGCTTAAGTCTGATGTTTTCAATTTGAGGTATTTCTTTGAATCTTTCAAGAAGAGTCTCATGACTGATGATATCTCTATCTGCCAATTGTATAAGAAGATTCTTCTCTGCTGCCTCGTCAGATAGTGACATTTGGTCAAACTGAACGTGAGCCTTATACCTAAAACCCATAGATTTTCTTACTATTTCTAATTCTTTTTCCCAGAATTTTACCAGCAAGTCTCTACCATACTGCAATCTTTCTACTAAGGTTTTAAGAGAAATGAAGTTGTTGGTAAAACCACCGCCATTAGTAGCCATGCCCGTTAGAGTGGGTGGAACGCCTAGTCCTGCGTAAATACTATTTAGAACAGAGCTGTATTTTTCTGACCCTAAAAATTTGTACACTTCACTGTGCGACTCTGTGAACGACAACTCTGGACCCCAAACCAGTTCCATTGTGCCTCCACCAACATTGCTAGAAAGAATGTCTCTTAGTTTATTAATAGCTGCTTTATTGGGAAGAATCTTGTGATCCAAGCTACCAAGAGTCCATAATCTAATGTTAGATATAGCGCCATCTAAAGCAGACAAATCAGCAAGTCTCATTTTTTCCAACATAATAATGTCGTCTAAAATAGCATAAATCATAGGGTTTGCCCACTGCTTCCAATCGTCTTTCTTGTAATAGGCTATGCTTAATCGCTCTGCGTCTAGAGGTATCTCTTTCTCTCCCCTAATTAGGCTTTGCTTAACAGCTGGAGGGAGTGTCTCAAGAACGTGGTTAGGAATGTCACCAGCCTGAAACTTATCAAGAAATGAGTTAGTTGATATGGTATAATTCTGAAGTCCCATAAATAATGAGAGATTACCGTCTTTCATTTTAACTGTTAGTGGGTTAAAAAAGTTATATCTCCAAGGTATTTGATTTGGTGGAGGATTGGGTAGCTCGACTTTAATATCAGAAGCCAAAGATTTCATATAGTCCTTCAATTGAGGAGTAATATCAGCATAACTCCTATACATAATGACATTGCCTGTTTTATAGAGGTTATTGAGAAATCTCTCTGACCTCTCCTTGCCATTAACGCTCTTAAACCACTGTTGATAGAATTTTTCCACCGTCCTATCTCTATGCACGATTTGTATACCTTGACTGCCAAAGTCGCCCATTAAGTCAATGACATTTCGTATAATGCCAACTTTATCGTAAGCGTCCATGCACATTTTAATAATCCGTCTTTGCTGGTGCGGGACAGCTTCGTCAGGTCTAAAAGCATAGTAGTCTCCAGAATTAAATCCGGGCTTAACTGACCTGTTAGGTTCTATATCAATGAAGTGCCTATAATGAGAACCAGTAGATTTACTCAATCCAGCATAAGAATTTATATTGTCGTTGAACTCGGACATTGCTTTAGCTTTGCTGCCAAAGTTATCTTCATCCCAAGTTATCATTTCTTCATTCATATTGTTTTGCCTCAATTGGATTGATAGTCGGACTATACAACTTAATACACATCTTTCATTGAATCTGAGAACCAGCTGGGTGCATTATATGGATTTTCCTTCTTGTCAGCCTGCTTAAATCCTCCTGTAGCAAACCCTCCATAGAATTCGTACTCAGCTTGCGTAGGCGCCCTCTGTATCGTTCTAGCTGCCATATTAGCCATCAACAGCGCAGAGTACCTATCCTTTCTCATTTTGCTCTTTCTGCCAGTTCCTATGACCACCTGTGGGGTATCCCACCTGTCACGACCAGCAGAAGTTTGAGTCATTTGTATCATAGATAATTCGTCCTTAAGTTCCTCTATATCCATTATACATTCTTCTAACGTATCAAACATTCTTCCTTTAATATTATCTTCGTGTTCTGATATAGAAAGCGATAGCGGATCTACAAATGGAAATAACAAAGACTTATCCTCAAAGTCTTTTCTCATACCATGATTAGCTTCTGCTAACCAATCATACTTAGCAAACTGGCACATTTCTAATACGTGCAATCCTCGTTCTCCATCCGTGTCTTTTGGCTTGTCGTCATCAATTACGGGCCACAAAGCTACTTCGCCGTCTCCCATCTTATCCTTGTCGTGTAGAGACTCCATTACAGCGACTCCACCGCCCTGAGCATCCATAGCGATATGCAAACACGGAAAGAGCTTCATTAAGTCTCTAATCTTTCTACCGCAATAAGCATAAAAATCGGTTTCTGTAGAATATCCTTTTTTGACTTTTTCTTTATGTTCTGATCTAGTGGTAGTCCAGCAATGAACAATCTTTCTATAAGACGCCTCTATTTCTAATACTACTATACTGAAATTATCTACTTCAGACGCGGGGTCAACGCCAAATATATATCTTTTATCTTTGTTGCCTATTAGCACAGGTTCAAATGTGATAGGGTTATTTTCTGAGTCTTTGACCTCTCCTGAGTTGGACACTACGCAAGATTCAATAAGAGACCTCTTGAAGAAACCTTGACTATCTCTAGTGAAACAGGCTCCATATTCCATTTGATATATACCAGTATGAACGGTAGCTTTAGATCTAGCCACTTGGTCTGCATCCATAAAACCTTTGGGTAATAATTCATAAGGCATACGAATAATTGAATACTGAGTCCAATCAAAATTATCTGGAGGATCTTCTCCAAATATTTCTCTCAATTTATTCAGCTGACCCTTGCTATTTATAATAGACTTCCATTTTTTCCAGTATGTAGCAAAATGATTAAAATCATAATAAGCAGTTCCAGATAGAATAATCTGATTATCTTTTTTAACCTCTGTCTCTTCTTCTTCTATAATAATTCCTAGCTCTTCGGCTTTTTTTCTAGCAGCCATCTTTTTCACATTTTCTATTGGATCAGCGCTAACAGCGGCAAAACCAGCTACAACGTTTTCAAATATTTCTCTAGGGATAGAAGCGAATTCGTCAGCAATAATATCGTTAGCTCTCTGACCTCTAATCTTCTGACCGTCACCAAGAGGTAGGCAAGTAACTGTGCTATCGTTTAACCTTAATGTACACCTATCTGTGTCTCTACGAGGCCCACTATCTCCATCGCACAAATCTCTGAGCATAGGAGAATTTCTCCACATAGTTTCCATGTATTCAAACAAGACCTTAGATTGTCTAAATGCTGCACCTACTACAACTACCTTTCTTTTAGGCAGTATCAACGCTCTAAGAACAGCATACAAAGACAGCATAAAAGATTTACCAAAACCTCGACTAGCGATTAACATGGGGAACTTTCGATTCCATATCTCTTTTAAAAATAAAGATTGAGATGGTAGCAGTTGTATATTTAAAACTTCCTGAGTGATAAAAGACAAATACTCCGGTCTAGTCATTAACCATGCTAACTTAAGATTAAAATCTTCTTCTGAAGGATTAAGTATAGACATAGGATTAAACAAGTCTGCTTCTACAGACTCTAAACCTAACCAAGCTTCATCAATAGTTTTTAATTTAGACTTTGCCACGAATCAACAACCTTATCTGCAAAACCATAGTTGACTGCTTCATTAGCAGTAATATACCAATCCCCAGACTTAAGCTTAGTACTAAGATAATTCTTTACCTTTGTACTAGCGCCCTTCCCGTATTTTTCCACAAAGAAATTTCCTTCTACGCAACGTTTAGCATATACACTTAACATAATATCGCAAATCTGTTTTTCATACTTTACTAAGTTCTGTACGCTAAGGTATTCTCCAATAGCAGCAGTAGATCCAAAATGAGACATAAAATATGTGTTAGGAGTAATATACCTAGTATCAGCTGCTTGAAAAATAATACTACTCATTGACTCCACTTGACCATACGCAACAATAGTAACATAACACCTAGACATTGTAATGGCATCGAAAATAGCCATACCATCAGACCACTCTCCTCCCACGCTATGCATATGTATTGTAACCTGATCAGAAGACTTAGCATCTAAGGCTCGTAGGTTTTTAATAAAGGTATTGGACATCTTGTACTCAACACCCGGATTCTCTTCATCATTGCTACCGTAATGATTATGTAAGAATATCTCTCTAGATGCAATATTGCAACTATAGTTATGATAATCATACAGTATATCTTTTTCGGTCATTTTAATTCTTTCTCCCGATAGTGTACATTTCATTGACACGTTTAAAAATACTACTTACAGCTAGAAAAGCTGCGCGCTTGTCTCCACAAAATAATACATGTACATCGTTGTACAGCTCAAACTCTATAAGACATTTTAGCATATATCTACCAGTAATTTTTACAGCAGCTTTGTTTTTGATTGGTATTCTAGTTTCTTCAGGAAAGCTTAATAAATCTGATAATGAAAATTCCAATACTAGGTATTTAAATGGAAATGGTTTCATTCTTTCAATTTCATTTAAGAAAGCGTGTTTCTTTGAGCCGAGGTTAATTGCTAGCTCTTCCACGCACCCTTTTCTTTCTACACATATCTTGTCTTCCATACCTTCTATAGAGTAATCTCCTGTATCTAATTTTTGCTCTATCATCCCAGCACAAGTATTAAATTTTCCGAAATAATATCCTTCTTGCTCGCGCGTATCTTTAATAACTGTAAAGTCAGGCGCTTTTTTGTATTTAGCCATCTTGTATTATCTCTCTGAATAGTGTTTCGTAGTGGGGTTCTTTCCCTGTAATTGATTTATGACAGTAGCTGCATAATGTAATTCCGTTTGAGATTTCGTACCTTAGAGAAGAAGCTCCAGACCACCTTGTAATATGGTGTACTTGTAAATTTTTCTTGTTTTTACATCCGGGCATCTTGCATTTGAATTTATCCCTCTTTAGAACCTTGAGTCTAAAGTCTTTATACACGGGGTCATCATAATTTCTCATAAGCATTCTATTCTGTCGATACGTAGCAATCGCCTTACTTTTCTACACAATATCCTAGTTTTTATGGTTTTATCCTTTTTAAGTAGCTCATTTTGTATCCTGTTCATAAAAGAACTGCATACATCATCGGGATTATCTCCCTCTAAAATATATAACGAGAAAGGCTGACCATACTCTCTGAGGGAATAGGGTTCCAGTTCCAGATACAAATCTGACAGATCTATTGATATTCTATAATTTGGCATCCAGCATCATTTTAACCAATCCTTGAAAATCGTACTTTGGTTTCCATCCTAATTTTGATTTAGCTTTGGAGCAGTCTCCTCTTAAATAGTCTACTTCGCATGGTCTATAATATTCTTTATCTATAACTACAAACCTACTCCAATCTTCTATCCCGGCATAGGAAAAAGATTCTTCTAAAAAATCTTCTATCGTGTGAGTCTTTCCCGTACATATTACATAATCGTCGGGTTCTTTTTGTTGCAGCATAAGCCACATAGCTTTAACATAATCTCCTGCATATCCCCAATCTCTAAAAGCTTTTAAATTACCTAGTCTTAATTTAGGAAATGATTCTCTATGTATAACTATATGATCGTCTGTAAAATCAGTAGGAAATCCTAACTCTTCCTCATAAGATATCCATTTTTTAAAATTAGATATCCAATTAATTATTTTCTGCGTGACAAAATTCTCACCTCGTCGTGGGCCTTCATGATTAAACAAAATGCCAGAACTAGCATGAACGTTGTAAGCATCGCGGTATATACGAACACAATGATGGGCAGCGCACTTAGCGATTGCGTATGGTGAGTTAGGCATGAATTTAGTTTGTTCATTT
>MDTC01276817.1_pt1 | contig 22971 bp, 24 predicted proteins | sample 811181 | NCBI WGS metagenome assembly MDTC01 (sample SAMN05326644, study PRJNA326480) | marine metagenome | isolation source: seawater | place: Pacific Ocean: North | collected 2011 | reverse complement strand
TTGTTGATCCACATGTTAAAGCCCTCGTCGCTGAAGAGTTCGTTGATAAACACGATCCCGTCATTGTTAATCTGTTTGGCGGGGCTTTTCGGGCAGTCGAGGAAAGCCGCGACCGGGGGCGGGAGCAAGATTGGTGAAACCGTTGGATTCGACGTCGGGTTCGATGTGTCGCCCGGCTGCGTCGGTGCGGTCGTGGTCGGAGAACTCGTTGGAGCATTTGTTGGTGCGTCCGTAGGCGGTGCCGTATTAGAACAAATGCCCTTCTTTTGTGAACTGAATGCAGCCGCAGTGGATTGATGATTGTAACGCATGCCGTAGCTTGGGTAGGAATGACATCCATAAGGTTCTGTATGGCTGGCCCAAGAAGGATAAGGCGTTCCAGGCATACCTAACATCGAGTATCCTGTACCGCTCGTAGAGTATCCAAAGTTACCGATCTGAAGTGCGACTGCTTTGCATAGCTCTGGATTGAAGTCGAACAGACCACTCGCCGAGCAGCCCACGCCTGATGTTGCCTCGGTGTATCCAATCGTCGGTGGCGGCGTAGGCGGCGGTGGAGGCGGCGGCGGCACGCCCTTACAGATGCATGACAGAACCGGCCAGTTCGCTGCGTGGTGAGAAGCAATAGTCCCGTCGCTAAAATACTCGAACGCGCAATTGACCGTAGGTGGGTCTTGTGGATTCCACAGAGCACCACTTGGGTTGCGGATAAAGCACCCACTTGGATAATGGATTTTGTTAGGGGAGGTGCTGAGGTCGGCCACCCCCGTGCCGAGTCCTAGCAGGTTTAGGTTAGCAATAGCCTGGCACTCCTCTTTGGTTAACATCTGCGCGCAGGATATCGGATCCTGTGTCTCGTGCCAGTCAAAGGTCGTGCCACTACCGGTCGTAGCTGTGCCGGAGGCGCACGTAGCACCGCCGCTACAAGTATCGCGGTGTGTTGATCCGCCCATGAGCTCGCGGCTGTGGTTCACTGTGATAACCGTAGCGTTATCAAACGATGCGGCGACGACAACTTGCACAAAACATACAGTGGCCAAGCAGCAAATAAAACAACGCATTATTATTGTACTATACTTGTCTTAAGTAAAACAAAATTATTATATACTATGTAAAAACTAATAAGGAGGGCTATCAAGGCCACATGGGCCAAAGCTATCAGCTGTAAATCCGTGCGTATCTGCCCCAAATTCGGCCTTACACGCGCTTTCACAAGTTGCATGTGTAGCCTTATCCACGACTTCACTGACTACATGATGAGTGACGTTCTGGCCTAAAACACAGTGATACACTGTCCATGCATAGTAGTCGCACCCTGAAATAGATAGCTTGATATCGTCCACACCCGGAACCACGTGTTGTGTCGGTCCAGGTACTTGAAGTAAGATCTTTTTATCAACTTCCAATGTAATGTCGTCAGCAGCAACACCTTGCGGGCATTCTACTGTTGACGTAAAAGTGGCCCCCTGTGGACCACATGAATTTGACTCGTAGTCAACCCATTCTGATGAAGGGTCAAATAGATGTGAGAACGATTCTGCAGAAGTCCTGATATTATCGTCACCAATCATGTACCGATAGTTTCGACAAAGTGCAACATAACCAGCGTAATCGCCCGAACTACCACTGGGAGACTGGTGATAGTTGATGAGGTAATTATGACTGTTATCTGTGGTGTCATGCTGATAGGCGCACCCCCTTGGTGCATTCTCTACATTGAAATGACCTTTAAAGGACAGATGTTCTGTAATTGCTAGATGTCCGTAAAGTTCCACAAATGCATTGTAGCAGTCAAATTGGTCAAGAATGTCGTGGTCTGTAGGACACTGGCTACCGTCCCCATAAACATAATAGTGTGGCCACCCATATTCCGTTGGATTGTTCGTTGGAGAATTAGTAGGGGGTGTGGGTGCTTTCGTGGGACTCGTCGTAGCGGGGCATGTCGCTGGTGTGCACCCAGCAGGATAGCTGAAGAGAAGAGACCCTGGGCACGCAGCCAAAGCAGCGGCCTGTAGAGCTGTACAGTCTTTGCATGTGCCGTCATGTTTGCGCTCTGTCGCTGGGTCACAGAGCGTAACGGCTGCGCCAGTAGACTCGGTAACTACAGAGACTGTTTCTGCCGCAACCCCACTATCGACAAACGCTTGTGCTACAATATTAGAAGCCTCCTCCACAAACGCAGCATTTGCGCCAGCATCGTCTATTTGCACACTCTCAATTGTAACTGTATACTCTTCCTTAAATTCATTGATAACTGTAGCCAGGTCTTCGGCATCGACAGTTGCCTCGACAGTTGTTGACGTCACACTTAGTGTTGCATCTGTAGAAATCAGTGTGGCAATTTCTGCGAGATTACCAGCGACAATGTTGAAGACAACTGTAAATGTCGACAGACGTCTGCGCCTATCACCTGATGCGACACAGGTAGTATCTGCCCGAGCACATGTCGCATCACAGTTCTCTGTGCACGATGTTGTAATACTTTTGACAGTAGCTCCTGTATTCGCGAGTGTGTCGTCGTCAGGTATTACGGGGAGACTCATTGAAGTTTTGACCTGGACTGGTGTGACTGTAGGGGCACCTGTTGGTGCACTACTAGGGGCATGTGTTGGTTTCTCAGTGTCGCCATAGTGTGTCGGAGATGCAGTTACAGGAGAGTTTGTAGGCGCGTTGCTTGGGGATCCAGTAGGGGCGTTAGATGGGTAGACAGTAGGTGATTGCGTAGGGTAATTTGTGAGACAATTCGGCTCGATTCTAATACACGTGTCTGACGCAAACGCGAGTGGCAGCAATGCTGCGATGTACAGGAATTTTAGCATGTTGTATTCGTCGTTATGTACCAGACATTTTCTTTATATATCGGCTGATGGTGTCAGCATCGGCTTTATTACACGCTCGTCCTTGTCTATAAATTTCAACAGTCGCCAAGAAGGATTTCTTCCGTTTCTTTTAACGTTCTGGATCCATGATTCGTTTCGCATGTATGCAATAGTGGTGATAATGGCAGCAAACATGCTCCCTGCGACAGATGCAAGTAAAAACGAAAAATTGGACACAATCCCAAGAACGTTAAGGAACATGCGTAGATTGCTCCACACGTCATACAAAATAAGAATGATGTACATCGACCATGGTCGTTCCTTCTTATTGAATACTCGTGTCATTTGATCACCACCAACATCGTATATCATTGCAGTAAAGATTGGTCGAATAAGAACACCGTTGAATACGGACAAGAAGGCGTTGAAAAAAAATATACTGCATAGCATCCATGTCTGCCAATCTTCAAGTAGCCTGTTTAGAATGACAACATCCGTGAATGTAAAATACGGGTCATCCTGTATATCCCATTCTAAAAGTATCGCGATAGTTGTGATGAACAAGAGCAATGTAAAGCATCCTGTGCCCCAAACTGCAATCTCGTATGTTGTTTCCATGAGGTATATATTTAACTAGACGGCACTGGTACTTATATGTTTCATTAAAATGAGTCAGCTTGGTCGACCAACGCAGAACAACAAAACTTTTAGACCAGATTTTATAGACTCGGTGGAAAGAGAGTACAGTCTGCTCAGTGAATCGGAATTAAAATTGTATGAAGACACAACAAGAATGTTGCCAATGAATTTTCGGTTGCCCAGGAGAACACCGGTGGAGAACCGAGCGCCTCCGCCACAGATTGGGCAATTTCTTCTACTTGCTCACCCACAAACTAAGGAAATAACTGCTAAAGGAAAGGTTGCTGAGATCTGGCTAACGGCCCGGAGTAACTGTGGTTTGATTTTTATCACTGATTTTTCACGTTTTACAAATAGCAGTGTGGAAGATAGTAATGATCAGAAGAAGGAAGCTAACTAAAAGTTGCAAACCGACAGATATGTAATAGTATTTAGTATATTTCGAGTGAGCCTTGTCTGCCATGATAGCATAAACAAAACCAAGCATTTCAATAACGACGTAAAGAAAGTGTGTGCCAATAACAAAACTAGAAAATACGTCCTTCTTAGTATGGTAGAAAAAGACAAACATCCACGCCGCAAGCAACGATATTCGCAGGCCAATAAACACGATGGCGCGTCTACGCCAAAGTGCAACTTGTCCTTTGTTGTCTGTAGATTCTTCCATGTAGTCAAAAAGGATAAAGTTGACACACACTGAAAAAATGTAAAAAGTCATTAGAACAACATGGAACCAAACAGTGAACATTAAACTTAGTTCATTGGCACAGTATTGCTTGTGTATTTCTGAATATCCGAGAGCTATGCCCCACACCACAGAAAATGCTAGGCTAAGAAACACAAGCACCGCGGTCTGTGTTGGATTCTTCATGTTGGGGTATATAAACTATTCCTCTTCAGGAATATAATGCAACAAATATATAACTTCTGTTTGCATTGCTGCCGTGTTATTTACTAGTTGCCATTTATTTTGTAGTGCGATCTTTAGAAATTGACAAAACCCTATGTGTTCATGATGCTTTTTCACTCTCGTGAGAAGTTCCAATGCCCACATGTATTTCTCACTGTTTGCTTCACGATCTTCTTTGTCGTATGACAGGTATACCACACAATGTTTTCTAGCCTCGACCGACACCATCATGTAAGACCTATCCATGAAAACCTAACTCCTCGTTTTGACAGGAAAAAGAAGGTGGTACAAGCAAATAAGGTATTTCGCAATGTTTATATGTGTTTCGCCTTCACCACACTTCACTTCCAGGTTAACCAATTCATTGATACTGCTTACCCTACTAATGACATTCTCATCCAATTCGTCTAAATGTTCCACACTAGCCGCTGCTCGCAAACTCTCCAGATATTCCATTATTTGTAACCTAATTGTTTCCGGATCTCGAGTTGTTTTCATATTTTTGTTTTTGTTCGAAGAGGTTAGTGTGCCGGGAGGGATAACTATTCGTGACGCAGGTATCGCTGAGGACTTAGCAGTTTCAAAGTTGTAATAGCGAAGGGTAGTGTTTAACAAAGATACCGATTGTTTTGCAATTTTGTACGCGCATTTTTCCTTTAGTGGCCCCCTACCCAGGTACGACGGAGAAACAATAGGAATGACATCAACACCGTTTGGCAAGATTTGGTCGTTAAATCGCACATGTAAGTGTTTGTTCTCCAACCTCCATAGCTCTGAACACATAGGGGTTGTCAATTTCTTTAGCTCTCCACCAGATGAATTTTGATAGTAGCATTCGATACCATCTCTCTCCCTAATCCAAAAGAGATTACATTCGTTGATTAAATGCTTGTTTGATATAATTTCGCCATACCTTAAGACTTCGCCAACCTGTGCTAAGTCCGCGCACCTGGGTCTTTTGCTAGTCATGAAAGCTATAAGTTGTTTTCTGCCCCAATAGTTAATATATACACCATGTCTGCAAAGTATGACGAGGTCACAAACTTTACTCAGTATGTGATGGACACGCTTTTTGGTTCTAATAAATGTAATTCAATTCAACGAATTCAATTTAGTTGTAAACGTAAACAGATAATTGAAAAATTGAACATCTTTTTCAGTCAGAATAATTTTAGCATGGCCCAAGTGTTTGATATTCTTCTTGAGAGAGAAGGACTTTTTGTTTACAAGTGCAAGAGGTCAGCTGCCCCCGTCAGGTGCGCAGTGAGTGACGATATCTGTCATACTTTTGACGAAATCCATCTTATTTCACCAATCACAAGCAGCAGCATTCTAGTACGAACGGATATCACAGATGTTATCTGCAAGCTTCACACTTTTATCCACTGGCAATCTTTCGTCATTTGTACGATGTACTCGTCTGAAAAAATCGACCATGTCAAATTATTTGAAGAATTTAGTGTTTTACTGAATTTTGTCAATGCACTGTGTACACACAAGTAAATTATATAAGGAGGTGTAATGAATAATTTGAACAGACAATGGATCGTTCTATTCCTCTGAAAGGTCTTCAGATCCAGGCACTATCAAATCTATGGAAAGAAGAACCAGTTTTGCGAGGATGCCTTAATCGTATTATGCAGGCAGTATTTGCAGGAGGCGTAACAATTGAAGGTGGGGAACCAACACCTGATTTCCAACATTATCTGTCAGAGTACTGGGTACCCTTCGGGTGTGATCTCATCACAAACTTTGTTTTGTACGGATATTGTCCATACATCATCAATAAGAAACGGATTTCATCGCGACCTAAGCGTTTCATACAATATCCAGTTGCTCTTCCGATTGGTACGTATGAAATCCGTGTTGATTGTAACAAGGATTACGAGCGAGTATTCAAAGTATTTCAACGAAATTACAGGAATCAGCCTATCGATCTCCGCAACCCTGACACCAGAGTCAAGATGGTGTTTTTTAATTACGCAACAATGCCATCAATTCGGGGTGAAATTCAGACTGACCTGGCTTCATTATTGACAACAATCCATAACACTGATGAGCATGAAGAGTATGCGTTGCGCGCGGAAGCAATTATTTCAAACCCGACTCTTTTCATCCAAAGCAAGGCAGATAACCGCACTTTCGAAGAAGTAAGCCATCTTCGTGCATTTGATAACACAGATGTCGAATGGGCACGAGACGCCAAGAGAAAACGAGGTACTATTGAGAACTACGAGAGCATGATACATTCTGCATCAACTGCATCATCTGCCAATCATGAAATTCCAATGATCTCGAGTCGAACAGGGCGCATGTTCCCAGTGCATAAAAAATTGTGGCAAAACAACATCTTTGCAATACCAGAGGGCACAGAGTTCTCATCAAATGTCCCACAGCCAAGTATGCGTAGTGATATTGAGTCTATTATCCGGCACAAGGAAGATCTCCTCTGCGGTGTTGTCGGAGTTCCACGTGGGCTACTAATGGGCGATGTTGCTGGCCAGGCCCAGGCGGCTCAGTCCGAATCGCAAAACGAGACTTTCAGGCGCACGGTTGATACGCATAAAGATGCAGTGCTTCGATGCTTCAAAATGGTATACAGTGAAATTTTTGGACAAGAAGAACAGATAACTCTTCCAGGAGTTGCTGTCACCGCTCTTGAGGACATTTACAGCGCATATGACCGAGGTGTTATTGGTGCTGACACAATGGGTGGGTTCGTGATGAGAAGCATGAACACGTCTAAGAATAACATAGACAACGAGCGTTTGCAAAAGTTTGACAAGCACCACGTGAAAACGATTATGGAGAACAAGGTCCCCCAAGATTTGTCTAAGGGCGCTGTTGATAAGACAGATGACCCAAAGAAGAAGAAGAAGCCAAAGAAGAAATAGTTACTTAAAAGACTTTACTATAATCTAAGGAGTTGTCTATTTTTAAACTGCACTGTAAATAATCTCTCACACTCGCAAGCAAGTTACCCTCGAGGTTATCGCCTCCCCCTCCACGCGAGACACCCAGCAGTGGGTCGTCGGTGTCACACACGAGCGTGAAGTCATCCGTAGCAACGAGAAGCCTCATGAGGTCTTTGTTTTGTGAGAACTTCGCCATCATGCCGCTGAACATAACTCGCGGCATGACGACCATCCATTGTGATACGCCCCTGGTCGAAATGAACTTCATGAGTGAATTCGTCTTGCTGATCATTGTGCTCGGTTTTGTGCAATCCATAATCTCCTTGAACTGTGTCCCACCCATTCCAAAAAAGATCAGTTTTTGCGCGCACATGTACTGGTCGATGCAGCTGTAGACAACGCCGCCGTATTCGAACGTCCACTTCACCCCCATGTACTTGTGTCGCTGGCCACGTGGCAATGTGAGGTCGTAGGGAAAAGAGCTTGAGAATTCGGCGTACGTGCCAAAATACGAACTAGGTAGAAAGCACTTGTGTTTTTTGTTGGTCCCACTTGGCCTGTAGCCAATCGACCTTGCCAAGTTATAGTTGTCTTTCAGTCTTTCGGTCTTCGCCCGTGCCTCTACAGCTTTTGACGCCGATCTTGTCTTAATCATAATTTTTTCCTCAAAAGCCGTGGTCGCTCAGGGCATCTTCATCGTCGGAGATTACATGTTCTGCTCCTACCTGAGGTGCAATCATTTCAGCAATTCTTTCATCCATCCTTCGGCTACAAGCAGATTTTTTATTTGGATCGACCATGCCTATCGCAACAAAGTCCCTGTCATCCCACTGTTTTTTTAATTTTTCGTCAGTGAGAGTTTTTAACATGCGTGAACGAGCTTCAGTTTTAATTTCAAGTTCATCTAATTTGGCTGTTAGAGAACCTAGTGTACCTACTGACTGGTCGTCACGGCCTTCATAGTCGTCATCGTCGTCATCATCCGATGAACTTGTATAATCGTCCGGCGGCGGCAGTAGCGGCTCCACCGGCAGCAGCGTCTGCAGCGGCTCCAGCTCCACCAGCCTCGGGGGCGGCAGCCGATTATCTCCATACTCGGTCAATTTCTCCACAAGTAACTCCGCCAACCTATTTTGCATTTCCTCCTTCTCTGCCCTCTCTCTTTCGCGCCGTTCTATCCGCTCGGCTTCTTCCTGCTGTCTCCGTATTTCCACCAATTTTTGGCGATGCAATTGCCATTTTCGGCGCAACGGATCTTGTGCCTTCTCCTCTTTCTCCTCACTCACTGCATCCCGTTCTTTACTTGCTTTATCCCAATCTATCGTAGTATCTGCTACATTCGTTAGTTTATTGTCAGGCCATTCTGGATTCGTTGCATTCTCTGTAGATTTTATTCTGATAGTATTTTGGATGTCTCCGATTAAAGTATCGACTGGTAGTGGTGGTGGTAGTTGTTGTATAAGACTATCGCTGCAGAAATTAATTTTCCACGTATTAATAAAAGTGACGAATTCACCCCGTGCAAGTGCAAATACTTCCTTAGTCAGATCCGCAAGGGATCTACGTATCTTTGCGACTTCGTCCGCACTGGCAAGTGTTCGTGCCGCAACACCTTCAATGGAATTACGCAGGTTAATACTAACAAAATCGTTTAGTTCTCGCAGTGAAACATTCGATGGGTTTATCGCTGTCTTCAATTTAACCTGCACTCTTTCTGTAGACAAACAAGCTTTCCCAGGCTCACATGCCTTAGAGTAGTTCTCTTCATCTGTACTAATTACATCGTACAACAACTCAAATGATGCATCTATACCGAACCCAAATTCATCTGCCCAATTTTTCATAGATTTGAATTCATCAACTCCGTCAGCAGTTCTTTCTTGTACAGCAGCCCGAATCTTTGCAGTAATTTCAGCATAGCGTCGCTTGATGCCAAAGTAATTCTTAAATGCGGCAGACTGTATAGACTCAGCAATATGAACTTGTTCACACTCTTCTTTGCACACAGTGTCAACATACTCAGTAAGAGTTAGTTGTGCATCATAATAGGATTTGAAAATCTCATATTTGCACCAGTCGGAGTCGTTGACACCACCTGTAGTTTCACACAAAACTTTCGGGTATTTATCTGCAACTCCCCACTGTTCAAACACGTTTTTACTTAATGTTGGCGGGAATAGGTTACGAAGGCGCACCTTGTCCATGTAATTGACATTTGAAGATGCTATGATCATATTAACATACCACCCTAGGTCTCCCAGTACAAAGATTCTCTTTAACTGACTCCGCTTTGTCTTTGCTTTAAACTTCTGCATATCTTCCACTGTAAGTCCTGGGATAGGTTGACCGCGATTGTCCCGGAATCTACCTGTATTTTCATCAGAAAGGTAGCGTATAACATCGCTCTTAAAGAAACAACTCTCTAGAAAAGCATACATCTCGGAGAATACCGCACATGCAGGGTAATACACATTATTCCCAGCAGCATCTTTGTACTCAGTCATGTAGAAAACTAACTGATGGTAAAAGGAGCTGTTCATATCCCACGATGGGATCTGAGTAGCCCTTGCTTTGAGTTTATTTTCTTCCATTTTACGACGTTCTCGCTGGAACATTGCCCAGTATTTCTGAACACCCTGCTTGCGATTGTAATTTGGATCACTCATAATGGAATATTATTTAAACTCTAGCGACCTCTGTCTATTATATATCATCTTTAATGGTTTGTGTCACGTCAAAAAGTCAGATCGAGCGGTGCTCCTCGGGTTCCAAATTGATCGAATGGCTGACAATAAGCATGTGGCAGAGACACCAGCTATCTCTTATTTTTCAGCTCCACCTCCATTCGCCAAATGTTCTCGCGCGCATGTTTTTGACGAACAAACCTGAGTTCACAATTACCGCAACGCACATTACGTGGTATAAGCTGGTTATTCCGTATTCAGCGCTGTTGCCACATGCAATCTGTATAATTCAGAATATACACAGGTTACACAGGGAGCGACGGAATATATTCCACGAGACAATTACTAATTTGTATACGATGAAGTACGAAAAATGCATCTACAATACATTGATCGAGCAAATGTTCGACTCCAAAATTGCAATTTTGTGCATTGCTGCATTTTTTCCAACAGCAGTCCCCATGATATACGATGAACTACGGGACATAAAAGAGGAGCATCGTGATGATATAAGTATAATTCAGTCTGTAGATAGCATCGTTTTAACGTAATGTGTGATTGCTGCGTTGGTCCATTCTGTGTTAGGAAACGTCCTCGCGGCATTGATGATTTTGCAAAGCAATCATCTATCAGTAAGAAATGTAGAACAGACAAATCAGTTAAGAGACTAAATGATATTATCGAGCGCAAAAACTCATCACAAAGCACCAATGAGAGCACTAACCTCGACGACGAGACCTCTCATCGAAACAAAATAATAGATTGGGGGGCGGTAATCGATGTCATGGTTGGATTCTACAAGAGACAGGAGTCAAAATTAGCTTCGAAGAATAAACCCATACCTCTGTGGAAATCCTATACGAAGGACCATATGGAAGCACAAAATTCTACTGGTGATTCGAGACTTGCAGCGCTGCGTGGCGCTCTCGCCCATCTCGATATCAAATATTGCCGTAGCAAGCATCAGCGACTGTTTCACGATGCGTTTATTGCATCCTGTATTAGAAACATATATCGAGATGAATATTCGTCGTGTTATTTGAGAATCCTAGAGGAAAATAATTGGTCAGAGTGTCGCCAAGAGGTCTTTATCTGCTGTCCTCGTCGTTTTGGAAAGACGTTTGCGGTCGCAATGTACTGTGCTGCCTATGCAATGACCCAGGATGAACAGCGGATATGTATTTTTAGTCCAAGCAGGAGGCAATCCAAGATGCTGCTAGACCAAATCAAGAAATTTGTGTGTGAATACGAGAATGCCAAGGACCTCATCATTAAGTTTAATCAAGAAGAACTATGGCTACAAGGGCCCGGAGGTGCTAATGATATTAGGGTGATATGTTCATATCCAAGTAAGGTCAGTGTTCACTTCGCATACTTTACGCGCAAACACATCTCATACATCCTAGTCAAATCCCTCTCCTCCTTCAAAAGCTCCTCCCGAAATCCATCCATAAATTCCTTCACCCTTCCCTCCTCCGCACAATCACTGTAAGTATGCATGAGTTCATGCGCTGGTTTGATGAAATTGTTGAAGATGTATGTGCACAACTCCGACGTATGCCAATCATCTTGCTCAACTTCGTTTTTGGAGATGGACATCGCAAGGTCAGTGAATTGTGGCGAAGGTGAGTAGTCTACGGTAGAGTTCTTGTTGTTTACCGCATATTGGTAAAATCCCCATCGATCACCATGGACAATAAAGTCTCCGATATCATCACTATCGTCGTCGGGTACATCAGCAACAGTGCGCGTGTCGTCCTTGTACTCTGGTTTCCCTATGTTATCTTCTACATAAGCTATGAGGTCATCGTCCGCAACATTCGGGGGCACCCAAGCTAGCCTGCATTCGTATGGAAGTACCGATGCGGCCGGAATATCAATGGTTTCGCCAACAACTGCGTATAGCTCATCATATTCCTCATAGTTTGTTCGCCGCTGATCGTCAGGTACGTTGCGAAAAGGTTGCACTTCAATCATCTTCTTGTTATCTCCTTTGTTTACCCAAATGCTGTGGATTTTCCCCCACCAGATTTGCCCATGTTTCCGAAATTGTATATAATGCAAACAAGCGAAGACGATATTGTCGAGTTTAAAGCCGTGGTAATACAGTGCCTCGTCAGTTTCCGACGCCGGTTCTTCGGGGAGCAGTGTAATACGAGGAGGCATGTCTATCAGTAAGGAAAAATCAAACAAGGTCTTCTTCGATCTTGAGACTAATGGGTTCAACGGGAGCGGTTCTATTTATAATTGTTTCCACCGCATCATTCAGATCAGCGCGAGAATCCATGACAAGTCCTTTGTCACATACGTCGATCCTGAGGTCCATATTCCTGCACCATCCACGAAAATCCACAATATAACTGACAGCGATGTCAGCGGCCAAGGAACATTCTATCACGCATTTGGGCGTTTTCTCGAGTTCATCTACGAAAACACTGATCACAATGAGCATACTGTACTCGTTGCTCACAATGCTTTTGGATTTGATATTCCAATGCTTCAGAAAGAGGCGCAGCGAGTGGGACTCTCCATCCCACCAGAATTTTACGTCTATGATACACTCCCTGTTTATCGCCGGGAGTTTCCGCTTAAGGATTCTAAAAAGCTTGGAGATCTTTACGCAGAATTCTTTGGGCGGGAAATGGAGAACGCACACGATGCGTTGGCGGATTCTATTGGGCTTCAGGAACTATTTTGTGAAGAGCTATACGCTGAGAAGTTTGATACGTCCGATATTTTCTCGCTCAGCACGTACAATGTTTTTCAGAACGACCAACCTGTTCAAGATATTTGCGGTATTGGCCCGGCTACTGCGTGGAAGATTGGGAAATATACGCACACAGCTGAACCACTTCTACGCGATCTGCGTAAACTTATGAGCGGCAAGACAGATGAAGAGATCGACTGTTTCATTCGAGAGGAATTCAACCAACACCAAGAGTCTTACGTATTTTCAATCTGGTACGCTATTACAAACGGTCACGGGAGGCCACCATCTTTCTTCTTTCAAGAGTTCTCGCAGAAGACGAGATTCCCATTCTGTGATAAGGCGTTTCGATCGTATTGGAACGACGCTGGCGCTGCTACACTAGAGTCAGCAAACATCCGGTCTGTGGAGATGTTGCGACGCTACTATTACTATGTTCTCCAGGAGAATGATGAGGAGCTGAAGAAATTTGCAAATGTTATTTCTACTGATTTTCATGCAGTGAAGTTACTTGTTACAATTTAAACTATACAGTAAAACTAATATCAGTTGACCGCCCATCACATGCTTTGTGCGGAACTGTAGCGTTGCAATTGGGGCAACATGGTTTGCACTTGAGCCACTCCTTGATGCAGTCCCTGTGAAACCCGTGCTCGTTGTGCAGAATAATGATTTTCTCGTTAGACTTGAAGTTTTCCTGGCAAATCGTACACATATGAAATTGATTCTTGTACATCTTCTTGTATCTTGTGTGGTACAGCTTGTCATAATCTATAACGTGTCCTGTTGCTGGGCGCACCTGAGATTCTGAAAAAGAATTAATCAGAACTGTTGCATGCATAACTTCCAAAAATTCACCAATTTCAGCAGCCATGCGACCACTAAATTCATTTGGTGGTATATTCAATACTTCGACTGGTAGCAGCATGCCAAGAGCGCTCAAGAAGAGATATTGCTGTTGGTCGGGACCTTCTCCAAACTGAATTGCCTCGCGACGGTTGAACACGGTCTGGAGGTATTCAAGGTTAATCTGGCGCGTAAAATTCAAGTGCTGTTCAACGAAGGAATGTTCGCTGAAGACATCTTCGACTCGGCGGGCGTTGCTCATTGTAATGACATACTCCCGGCTGTGTCGTTCATTAAGAAGAGGAACTGTTGACAACATAGTTCCACCAGTGACAATATTAATAGTTGGTCTTGCAACCATCCTATACCCCCTGTTCTCCAAATGTTGCATAGATTTATTTCAAAACTTCAACAAATAATGATTTTAACATCTTTTATATTAAACACTTTTTGCTCCTATACTTGCACTATCAGAGAGTTCCACGAGCCTAGTAATATCGACTTCGCCATCTTTGGGTGGACGCTTAAGTCTCCTATCTTCCCACTTGTGTGTTAGCATTCCCTTTCTAGGCCTCGTAAATGAATATCTCTGCTCGTTTGCAGACCCGTGTTGGTTTACAACTAGAGAAATTTCCTCACTTGGAGTTTGGTCAGCCTCCTCCAAACCAGTCCCTTGTTCATGTGCTCTCTCGACAGCAATCTCAGCCCTTCGCATCCCAATCTTTATAACATTGAGGAAGAGAATCGGCAGTAGCCACGGGTGGACATAGAATATCCACCATTTCCCGATAAAAAAAGAATATGGCTCTACTCGGTCATTTAAAACCAGTGCAGAGATCAAATCACCTCCCACGAAACCCACAAACAACCCTGTTCTGAGGGCGAATTCAAGGACGTGCTCAAAGCGGAGAATTGCTCTTTCGTGTGGAAATAAGATCATACTCATCATGAAAAACACCGAGAGTTGTTGCATTTTGTATCTCTTAACAACCGTGTCGAACTTATCATACGTCCATTCGAGTACAAAGCTACCAGCAATCGCCACAGATGAACACATAAACGATGCCATCGTTCCAAGAAGGACTTCCTCAGAAAACACCATGCTGTACATTACGTGGAATATCCATATTGCAATACAATGACGTGTGATGACGTCAATAATGTTATTAATGCTAGGCAGCTTTTCTAGTAACATGGCTGCAATCATTGCGACAAAGGGGATTTCGTATCTAACTAGAAGCGCAGCATTATCGTCTCCCGGGATTGTACACAGACACACTGTTCCGATGAAGATGATGAATACACCGCCTGCTGGCCGCATGTAAGTGAGCACGTTCCCAGTGTCGATCTCAATGTACACGCCGCGAACAACATCAGTATCTCCGCCATCTGACTGCATCATATTATTTTGGAGTTGTCTTGTTGCAGACTTTTTATTTATACTGTTGCTGTATTTTGTTTCATACGAATCGAAGACATTGCTGGCATAGTACAGGGCATTGTTGCTTCACCAGTCCACTTCGGGTCGTAATAGCAGCACCAGACATATGCGTCCCAGAAAAGATGATGATAAAATATGAGTGTACAAGCGCTTATTGCGACACGCATATCTGTCTCAGATTTTTTGGCATGGGAATTGTTAATCCATAGAAGAACCAAAATCCCCAGCATACATAAAGTTGCTAACCATACAACCATTACAGCAATCCACTTTACGTCACGCCCTATACTAAAGCGCACGCCAGGAACCCAGAGAAAGTGAAACAGGAAATACAGTCCATGTAGAACAGTCATCCATGACCAATCAGTTGGGTTAATTGCAGTGTATATGATAACATACATGATGATTGATGAAAGATACATGATTATCTTGCTTGTTGCGTATGCGCGGTACATTCGTGTTGGTGGGTCTGACTGGAAAGGGCCGTAAGCTATCCTTGTAATGTGTGCGTCGAAACACCCGCATACCCATGTCCCCAAGTCACTACATAACACGAGGAATATACCAATGCCAACGACAAGCAAATAAGCGTCTGGTGGTCCCATAGTTGTAATTGGAAATCTTTTTCACTTTCATTACTTTATATATTTCTCATCAATTCTAAAATGTAAGCTAGAAATTACTACGTCGTTGCAAATTGCCACGTGTCCTAAATAAACACCGTCTGTACCTCTGACTGCACGCAGGATCGAGTAATTGAATGTTGGTTGCACCAAACAACAGCAGCGCTTTAGACACTCGGCCCAACTTCCAACAATAAATTCATTGTAATAAAATAGGACGTGGCCTCTTCCATAGTGTTCCCATTCTCTATAAAGACTTTGCGATAGCGACACTGGGTGTAAATTATTTCCGAGATAGCCCGGATATTCGGGGTCGTACAGCATGTTTCACAAACTGCGTATTGCCAAAAACCATATATAAATGTTATTTTACGCAGTTTGTAGCAAGAAACTTTGACGGGATTTGTCGCCACGATGAGCGCATCCACTGATTCGATGGCCTTGTCGACCATGTATGTGGGATCATCTCAGCAAACTCCGATGCCATACGCAGGCTCAAACCCTCACGCTTCTTCGCTTGGCGGTAGTACAGCTACCGTCAACCAGACGTTGGGCTGGGTATCAAATTACACGGTGCCTTACCATTACCGCATTGCGCGCTGGCGCGGTGGCTACGAGAACTCGATCAAGAATGATCAGCTGGTTTTCCTCCGCACCACAAACGATAAGTTCATCAAGGGTGGGCAGAACAACATGCCAAACTATTTTCATAACCAGGTTCATACCATGGTGAACCTCCCCATGGTGAACTACGCAATCTACAAAGACTGGCTTCAGTTCGAGACTGATGTTGCGAACGGTGATTATGACCAGGAACTCGGCCGAAAGCCTAATGGCGATTTTACCCTGGACAAGTACGCATATTTCATGAAGTTCTATGTTCTTGAGCGCTGGCAGTTTTTGGGGACCGTCATTAACGAGGGCGCCCCGATGGCCGCTGACACCGACGCCAATACGGAGCACCGTCTCATTAACTCTTGTATCCGAGGCCGGCAAACGACTTTCAACATTTGGGGGGCGATTCGTGATGGCGATTATCTGTACCTGAAACTGTGTCTCAAGGATACCAAGGGTACAGATTTTCAACTGGACCTAAAGAACTTTGGTGGCCGCATGCCAGATCTTGCTAGCCGCAGGTGTTTTCAGTTTGTTCCGTTCTATAACCACACATACAAGCGCCCCGACATTAACGGGAATTCCGAACCCCACCACTACATCTACGTCGGCCGCTGCTTCCGCACGCAGCGCGGAGTGGAGATGGACTACGATGAGGAGGAGACGATGCGTCGCTGCCGCGAAGTGTCACATATGGCTGCGAGGTCGATTAGTTTTGAAATTCTTGTAGATCCGATTGAAGCTTAGATGTAGCTTACATCCCATACAGGGAAAAACTTTTAATAATGAAACGCAGCATCATTGAAATCAAAACGGAAGAATTTCCGTTCAAACACGATAGTCAGATCCAAGGCCCGTTCATTGACGTCGCTGTTGCTAAGCGATACAAGTTCTCGCCACTTAACGTCCTCGTAGAAGAGGTAGACGAGAGTGAACTCGTTAAAAAGGGAGTAGATGACTGTGTCGATTCGCTCCTCTTCGATGCTACGAACAATCCTTACGTGACGGTCCGTGCCGTGAAGAAAGTGAATGAGATCGAGACGTCGTGCTCGACGTATGAGGAGTTTAAGTTTATCGCCGGTAAGCACGGAGTGCAGCTTGGTGAGATCTGGGTTACCGCCGAGATGTTGGACCTGAAGAAGACGATGAAGTTCGTGAGCAAAACGATGCAGCTTCGGGTGACAGGGCCTTGCCCCATTTACAAGAAGTTCATCCGCGAGGTCATTTCTAGCGAGCGCTCGGACGAAGCATTGAACAACGCGCTCATAGACTTCTATCAGCGGAAACTCTCAGAGTCTGAGACGTGGTACGGTGTTCGCACAACGCAGAACCAGAAGATTACGATAGAGATGATTGCTGAACATCAGTGGATTCCGCCCCGTGCGCTTGACCCCATGTTCTTCAAGGTCTTCAACGACGAGACGAAAGTGAGGAGGTTTGATTGGCTGGTTAAGACCCTTCGCTGGTTCCCAGTTGTGAAGCCCACAAACGAGGGTTTCATAGCGGTAGCTTATCACAATCCGACCTACCTCACGTATACCCTCTGGCGCTTCGAGTCTGGCTTCGACGAGTACAAATTCGACATGGCGTGCAAAATTCTCGACAAGTATCTCCACTATGACCACCGTCTCGTAGAAATGGGGCGCGATTTCTGTACCCGGCGGTGGGACTGGGTCTTGCGGTGGGGATACATGCTCCCAATTGCAACGAGGATCAAACTCCTTGACAATATAGAGAGGCATCGGTACAGACCAAGGTGGGCTTTGCCCGAAAACAAGACATATTCTAACCACTGGAAGATTCTCGGGGAGAACATGCTCGACCAGATGACCCACAACATGCGGGGTACCATCATGGTCTTCATGGATGCACTCGGATGTACTAATATTGCGGCCAACTTGTACCTTGCGTATTCTGATGTCTGCAACGCTCTGATCCACGGAGCCCGTATTGAAAGGAGTGATATATAAACTGTGTTTTGTCATTATAACAAATTAAACATGACAGAGAAAGTTTCACTTGCCTTCTACAGAGGCGGTGGCCCAAATGAGCCACTGATCAACAGGCTTACACGGTGGCTCACAGGTGAATTCGTGCACTGTGAAATTGTATTTGAAGATCCTGACTCACCTAAGCACAATGCGTCTTGTAGCGTGTGGGCAGGTGAAAATGTATTCTACAAGCCAAAAACATTTGGAAGGGACGGGTGGAGTTATCTGTCAGTTCAAATTCCAAAGGAAACAGCAACAACAATGCGTAACTGGTGTAAAGAACAGGCTGCACAAAACTTACCTTTCAACAACTGGGGGTTTTACAGAGCGCTAAGTCCGTTTCCCCGCGCAACTGACGGCACTTGTTGGTTTTGCAGCGAGCTTTGTACAGTATGCATGCAAAAGGGGGGCTATTTCGAGGGTTCCATCCCATCTACTATGACTCCAACCCACCTACACAAGATGATGAGTAAGCTGCCACATTTTGTTGGTGCATCCCCAGTGTTTCGTGAAAGAATTGCACAAAAGGGGCTGAAATTGAAGAATAGCGCTGCGACGAGGGTGTCTAGTGAAGCTACGCGGAATATATTTGAAAGTGATAAAATGATTACTAAAAAATGGGTAGCTCCAGTATAAAAGTTTTAGTTGTCTTTTATTTTGAATAACTTAATAAACATGCCTATACCGTGGAATTTACAGCGAACAGAAGACGAGTTGATTGGTGCTTTTCGGGAATCTACCCGCACACCATCTTTGCAGCTTGATGTACCGCACGACGATGTCATGCCACATTTTAAAAATCTGAGAAATCGCGCCAAAGCATCTGTTGGACAGATACATAGTCTTAGGTCGCCTGTCAATTGGCTCAGTCCAAATATCCCCCCTCCGTCTGCCCAAGGAGAGGGTTCATGCTTCGTAGTGGATTTTAGAGGCACCAATGTTCTTATCACTAACGACCACTGTGTTCGAGACTCAGCACCTGGTGGTATTTCCGTAAGTTTTCCGATTACGGGTGCCAAAAAGTACCCTCTGCGTTGGATAGCATCTAGTCCTGAGCGCGATATGGCCATCTTTAGGCTTTCTAATAAAGATTCCCGTGAAGTTGAACTCGTACCATTGAAAATGGGAGATTCCGATGAGCTGAAACAAGGACATTGGCTTGTTTCGCTAGGTTTCCCACTGGGACAACCTCATATCAAAGTATCAAAGGGAGTGTTCAGTGGCATTGAGTGGGTACAGGGGGAGTGGCGCGGGCAGGTGGACTATGCGCTGAATCACGGGAATAGCGGAGGACCTGCTCTTAACAGCAGGGGTGAGGTAATTGGGATTAACAACGCTATTATCGAAACTGCACAGAATGTTGGCTACACAATCCTTTCTAACGATGTTTCGCGATTTCTGAAAGATTTTGAATATGTTTGGGATCGTGCAGACAACAATATGAAGAAGAGTACTGTCCACGTACCAAGAACATTCATTGCGCTAAAAGTTGAACCAATGGACCAAGCCCTCCAGCGATACTTAAACTCAGATACCAGTAACGGTATGTACATCGCCGCTGTTCCAGAAAACACCATGTTCAGTGATAAGATTAAGCAAGATGACCAGATCGTGTCTATCAATAACATGCCGGTTGATGAGTACGGCCAAGTCAATGTCAAATGGACTGATGAGCTCATGTCTATGAACCAGGCACTTGATAGAGTATCGTTCGGCGAGACTGTTACCTTCGGTATCATTCGCAACGGGTCAAGGTTTGATGCGGAAGTTGTGTTTGAACCACAAGATCCTAGAAACGTAGGGCCAAAGTATACACCGTTTGATATGCCACATGGGGTTGTGTTTGGTGGTATGGTACTACAGACATTAAATTTAAACCATGTTCAGCTACTAGCACCACAGAAGCCTGATCTTATGAGATATGCCAATCTTGTAGACCAGTGCGGCAGCTCCCGTGTTGTACTGACATCAGTGATACCAAATACAATAGCGTCGACCAAGCCTCTTAAACCAGGAATGCTAATCAAGACATACAACGATCAGCCAGTGACTGACATGAATAGTCTTGTGCGTCTTGCTGAGGATGGAAAACAAAGACAATTTACTATTATTGGGATGGAGGATATGTCTCGCATTGTTTTTGAGACAAATACAGATATCCCCCAAGCTGCACAGGCCGCTGCTGAAATGACAATAAATAACTCTATGATCGACGTGTTGAAACCAGTGTCTTTCACAAGAATTGACTGCGAACATATTGTGGGATATTGTAATTGTGCTGATCGCGGAATCCAGGCTCTAGACCAATTGGGGAAAATGTTTCCTGAGAAAAATGACATCAGGGGGGAAAAGGAAGCTGCCATCATTGCAGCTGAGGTCTTTCCTGTGCCTGCTGTTGTACGGGCACAGGCGTCGCAGCCGATATCAGTGCGGCTGGAGGACGTTAAGGAAATGGACGAGATGGACTACAAGGCGCTGAAGGATCTGCTGCCCTCTGATATGCTGGAAGAGATGGTGCTTATGGGAGATGTTACGCACACATTTTAGCATTATGTTCATTTCATAATAATAATAATAATAATAATAATAACAATAATATATCAGCTACACTCAGCAACAACATTCTCGATGAGGTCATCTAAGACTTCACGAACGATCTCCATCGCCCCAGAGTCGTCCTCTGGAATGATGGGGGTGAGAACGACGTGAACGAACGTCACGTCGCGCTCATTCCCGTTGTCCAACACCACCTTGTCGTTGTGGATAGTGAGCTGCTCCACAGCGTGCGTCTGACGCTCGATCGCCTTCGCCACCATTACAAAGAGAACACGCGAAGCGGAGCCCGCAGACCCCAGGTGCATCTTAGTCCCTTCTTCGACCGACTTGTGTGCGCGGGCGGAAAAGGCAGCGACAGAGGAGCTTAGAGTGCGGTCGTCGCGCAGCCCACTAATGTACCAGCATCCGGGGACATTACCGCTGTCCTCGTCCTCCTTCAGACGATCGTAATCCGCCTTTTTACCTACGAGGCACGGAATGTTGTTGTCCTTGTGGAAGGAAAAGGTGACCCACGTGTTGGTCGAACCGTTCTCCCCCTCGACGTTCTTGATGTCGTAGTTCTTCGCATCGCCCAGAAGCCCCGCGGCCATAACAGCAGTAGCGATGCCACTGATGTCACGGGCACGAATGTCGAAAGACCAAGGCTTGTGGAAACGCTCCGCGTCCTTCTTGTGCTGGCGAATTTGGCCCATAACAGTGCGGACACGGGTATCCCGGCCGTTGATCTCGACTGTCTTGTGGTGCGTGATAGTGTTATTAGACATTGTGGTTTAGTTTTAAACTGGTCCAACTACAAATTTTTTTCCTCAGTACAAAGCGCAGTGCAATGTGTTATATAAAAAACTAGATGTAGACTAACGATATGGCGAATATTTAGAATCAACGTAAAATTGTGTGTGCCACAGAATGTTCAGCTGAAGACACACAATCAAATCGTCCTGGAAACCACCAATTTTGCCACTGAATGTCTTTTTAGACTGAGCAAAAAGAGAAACTGGGTGGTCAATGACAATTGAATAAGTCCTCATCTCGTGCTCGAGGTCCTTCTTCATTGACTCTACACTAGTTTCCGGATTCACGTTGACCATATGCTTTGCAAACCGCACCCCCTCGTCAGCAAACATTGCCTTAGTCTTGATGTACATTGCTTCCTTTACCGCGTGCGTCGTCCGCAGCCCGGGCTGCTCGCGGTCCCGCATCGTCACGGAACACCGCGCGAACCGGGACTGCATCACGCAGCGCTCGATGTAGTGCGCCTCGAAGCCCAAGTTCGCCTCGGGCATCAGCACGATAATCGCGTTGCGGAAGTTGGGCCGGGCCTTGACAGCCGCGATATGTTCGACGAGTACACCCTCGTAGTCCGCGGGCTTGTGCGTGTTGATGGCCTCCATGCCAATGATGGCACATGTGCCACCCATGTACGCGCAGGAAACAATGGCGAAGCGCGACTGGCCGCCGCTGCGAATGGGCACACATGCACAGTGTGTGAGTGAGAGCGGGTTGTGTGGTGGAAGATGACATAGAAAAGAGTAGTACTAGCGCGTTAGGATCGATGGCCATAAAGACGTGGGAGACCGGCTTGTAGATTTCGAATGCACTAAGTCGAAAGAAGTTGTTGACGATCGTGCCGTTGAAGGCCTTTTCCGCCGCGTCGTGCATGATACCCATTGTCTCCCTCTCGAGCAACTCTTTTTGGTCCTGCATCATCGCTCTGATACGATCATGTTTTCTTGCGGACCTGTGTAACAAAAGAAAATGTTTTATCAGCTTACGATGGTTATAATATATTAATAAACAATACACTTACTGCCACTGCGGGAGCTCCTCCATCCTGTTGGCAGTGGAGAACAAACAACGTGTTAGATACACAATTGACACACTTAGTGGATTGTACGACTAACACTTACTTGTGCGTACACTTGGAAGCAATTCCCGCATCCATACATTTCTGGCACGCCAAAAAAAATTCAAATTTTTCTGCGCAAAAACAAGCAATGGGTGTTATTTACATGCTGACTGCACAGAAAACAACAGAAAAGCTCAGATTCGACGACACTTACTGAAAAAATCCTGCGCAACAACACAAACACAACAAACAAGGAAAAAACAATATGTCAGCTCCAAAGCGATTCAAGCAGCCCGAGCCCAACGACGGCCAGCAGCGGTACGAGAGAAACCAGAAGCTGTGGAGCCAGAGGCGACGAGAGACCGACATCTTCGCGGTC
>MDTC01103442.1_pt1 | contig 22973 bp, 21 predicted proteins | sample 811181 | NCBI WGS metagenome assembly MDTC01 (sample SAMN05326644, study PRJNA326480) | marine metagenome | isolation source: seawater | place: Pacific Ocean: North | collected 2011 | reverse complement strand
GTGCTCCGAGCCAGGGTCTTTCTATAACGTGTCGATTCGAATTAGGCTTCGATCCAAGTTTTGATACACGACGTCGGACGATTACGGGAATAACTATGAACGGTCGACCCTTTGGCCGGATGAAGCGCCGGGCATGAAACATTTTCTCGTCCACATAGTGGGCCGGGGCGCGGTGGAGCGCCTAATACGCCTGCTGGCCGGCTTGCATCAACGCCTCCTTGTCGCAATCCTTTTCCGAATCCTGACCCGGCGCATGCCCAGCCCTACCGACAAGGGCGGGCATAAACGCTACAATGTGTTAATGATCGACAAAGACACCTTTTACGAGGATGTCCTCGCCTCCCTGGGTGCTTCGCCCGATGTGCGGGTCTACGTGGCCAACCGGGTGGTGGTGAAATCCATCGCCGCCGCTTTTCTGCCCCCTGAACTGGACGATAATTTCTATGTCAGCGACGATCCGAAAACCATCCAGGCCAAGCTGGATTACGGCGCTTTTCTGACCTCGATGTGGCCCTATTTTTCCCGCCTGATGCCGATTGACGCGGTGGTCTCGGCCAATTTCGGCTACTACGCGGAGCGGGAGCTTGCCGGTGCCATGGAGGCCCTGGGTGTGCCGTTTCTGGCCTTGCACAAGGAAAACTTGAAAAGCCCCGGTCGCATGGATTTTTTCGCCGATCTGTACCGCTCCCGGCGCGGACCTTTTACGGGCCGGCGCATTCTTGTCTATAATGAGATTGAGCGAATTGTGCAGACCACGGCGGAGGTCATCGCCCCCGACAGTGTCACCATCTGCGGCATGCCTCGCTTGGACCGGATGCATAGCTGGCGGCAAAATGAAGCAAATGGCGCGGCCAACGATTCAGGCCGCAAGCAAGTGCTGTTTTTCTCCTTCACGAAGAAGACCGGCCTGCCGCAAATTCGCCGCAAGAGCCATTCCGGGTTTGCCAATCTGGCGGAACCCATGGATGACGCGGTGGCGCGGCTGTCGTGGTCGCGGTTGTTCCGCGATAGTCACCGGGCGGTTTACCTCCTGGCCCAGGAGCGGCCGGATGTGGACGTTGTGATTAAGACCAAGCCCCGGCCGCGGGACTATGGTCCGGTGATCGCATTGCTGGGCGATCCGGCCACCTGGCCGGACAATCTAAGACTTGTCAGCAAGGGCGATCCGTTCAAGCTGCTGGTGGCGGCCCATGCCGTCAGCGGTTTCAATACCACCGGTCTGTTCGAGGCAATCACGGCGGGCAAGCCCATCGTGGTGCCCCATTTCGCCGAGGCGTTGGACCCCGCCTATGCCCCCTTCATCGTGGATTTCGAGGCCGCCGCCAGCTATGCCGCCTCGGGTGAGGATCTGACCGCCAAACTGCAGGCCAGTCTGGAGCAACCGGTTCAGGGTGCGGAATTATCCCCTTTGACCCTTGCCTTGCTGGAGAAGTGGACCGGCAACCCGGATGGCAAAGCCTCTGACCGGGTTACCCAAGCGGTCCTCTCAGAGATCGATGCCTCCAGAGACTACAACAGTGCTGGCGGTTGAGGTGGTAGATCTCGCCGGACAACATCCCCGGCGTCTGCGTTGCGGTGCCTTCGGATAGCTGCGTTGTTTCAACGGACATTCTTTCCAATCGCCAATGCGGGCATAGACGTTATATGTACTGCCTTCGTGGAGCCAGCCGGCTGTCTTGAGGTGCCTGCCTTTGGGGGCAGACAAAGATGCCGCAAACCCCAGCGATTTCCTTCCCTGAGGCTTGTCCGATACCTGCCGATCAAGGCCGTGGCGGGTGCTCTGCCACGGCAGGTGTCCAACAACCCTAAATAATCTCTGCTGGTTACCGTTTGCTAATAATTCGGTCGCTGTTGGGGGCATTGCCGACCTGCCAGTTTGATTGTGGAGCAGCAAGCAGTTGATCTCGGCGCCGCATCCGATGCCCTATCAGGTTCCGATCGACAGAGCTATCGTTGGCCTTACCGTCGAAGCATCAACAACGATGGAGACGGCCAATGACAATCCTCGAAAAGCGCAATTTCAGCGACAAGACCCGTGCCGCCATGCTCACCTCGCCCGAGATCAAGCTGCGTGGCAAGATGCTCGAAGCCCTCGACCTTCAGATCGAAGCCGCAAAGGCGATGCTCCAAGACGAGACCTATGTCCGCAGAGCCATGCGCTGGGTCGATGATCCCGAGACCGGCGAGCGGGTCCGCAAGGAAATCCCGGAGCGTTTCCGCCCGTGATTCTGGAAGGACGAGCAGGGCAGCTACATGCTCGATGTCCGCTACGGCAACAGGCGGCTGGAACTGAAACCGAAGAAACCTGCTATTGAAGTTGGCGAGGTTGAAAAACTGGTGCCGACGCTTGAGACCCTTCGCGAGGCGATCAACGCCAGTGAGCTGGACAAGACCCTGAAGGAAGCGAAGTCCTCTCGGAAGTTCGGTAGGGGGCGGTAATCGCCCCCCATCACTTCCCTGCTCGATCAATGAGCTTGCATTTGACGGCAAGAATTCATATAGTATTATTAACGTAATAAATATTTATCAACTATATTTATTAACACTTGTGAATAATAAATAGAAATATTCATAGCATACTCTGAAGAATAAAATTGAATATACACTCTATTGACTTTATTTCATCGCTGTATTCAGAAGTGCGGTCACTTCAAAATTCTGCGTCTGCACCGCAAGGCCTTGAAAGTCATTGCTAATTTTTTCATCGGCGACCTGGTGGGCGATAACAATTACCACCAGGACGACGCCGCTATCACGGCCCGGAGCCAGGCCTATCGAAATTTCATGATCGGGGTCTGCCGCCATTTGGTGCAGCGCCTGGAGCTGGACGTCGCCTTGACCGCCAACTTCAGCTTCTATGCCGAGCAGGAATTCGCCGCTGCCCTGGGTCATTTCGATATTCCCGTCGTGGCCATGCACAAGGAATGCATTAAGACGCCGGGTGTGGAGCCGTTTTACGAGGAAACCTACCGGGAACGAAAGATGCCGTTCCAGGGCCGACTGATCACCACCTATAACGAGATTGAGCGCCGCATCGAAATCAATGCCGGTGTTGCGCCCGCCGATCGTATCGTCGCCACCGGGGCGCCGAGGCTGGATCGTTTTCATCAATACCGACGGGAACATGCCGGCCGGGATCAATCTCTCGATGGCCGGCCAACGGTTTTGTTCATGTCCTTCAACGACAGAACCGGCTGCCCCGTTCTTGGCCGGCGCGGCGATGACCGCTTCGAGGCTTTGGACCCGGAACTGGAAAAGATCAATTTTTCTAACCTGTCGCGCAACTGCCTTGGCGCCATGATCCGACTTGCCCGGGAATACCCAGAGATCCACGTCATCATCAAATCCAAAAATCATGTTCTGGCGGTGGAATCCTTGAATGCGGGTCTGGAAGACGATACCGGACTGCCCGAGAACCTGGAGGTCTTGGTTGGCGGCAACTCCTTTGATCTGATCGTCGGATCTGATGTGTTGTGCACCATTAACAGCGGTTCACTGTTCGAGGCGCTGGCGGCCAATGTGGAGGTGGTCTCGCCTCATTTCGACGAGGCGGCGACGCCTTTGGCCGCGCCGTTCATGGTCGATCTGGGCGCCTCGGCGACCCGGGCGAATTCGGCCGATGAACTGGTTAGCATAATGGCCGATAAGGCGCTTTCCCGGCCCGCGAAATCCCGTGGCGCGGAATTGAGCGAAGCCAGCTGCCGGGCGCTTGATCAATGGGTCAACAATTCCGACGGCAAGGCTGGCGAGCGGGTCAGCCGCGTCATCATGGAAATGGTCGACGAGAGGCGGCAACGGGCCGCCACGAAGGAAACCGCCCAGACCGGCGAAATTCAGACGGTCGGCGGCTAAGCCGTCTTCGCCACTTCCAGGTTCAACTCTTCGATCATCTGGTCGCGCATGACGAACTTCTGCACTTTGCCGGTGACGGTCATAGGGAATTCATCGACGAACTTGATATAGCGCGGCACCTTGTAATGGGCGATCTGGCCACGGCAGAATTCCTTGATCTCGTCCTCGCCCGCCGTCTCGCCTTCGCGCAGGACGATCCAGGCGCATAGTTCCTCGACGAATTTCGGATCGGGCACGCCGATTACCTGCACATCCTGGATCTTGTCGTGACGGTAGAGATATTCCTCGATCTCGCGCGGGTAGACGTTCTCGCCGCCCCGGATCACCATGTCCTTGATGCGCCCGACCACGTTGCCGTAGCCGTATTCGTCCATGGTGCCCAGGTCGCCCGTATGCATCCAGCCTGCCGTATCAATGGATTCAGCCGTCCGTTCCTCGTCATCCCAATAGCCCAGCATGACGTTATAGCCACGGGTCAGGATCTCGCCGGTTTCGCCCGGTGCGACGATGCGGCCGTCTGCGTCGATGATCTTGCTTTCTACATGTGGCAGTGAACGGCCCACAGTGCCCACCTTACGCTCCAATTCATCGTCCACCGCTGTTTGGAAGCTGACGGGTGAGGTTTCCGTCATGCCATAGGCGATGGTGACCTCGGTCATGTTCATCTTGTCCACCACCTGCTTCATCACCTCGATGGGGCAGGGGGAGCCGGCCATGATGCCGCTGCGTAGTGAGGACAAGTCATAGCTGTCGAAATCTGCATGATCCAGGGCGGCGATAAACATGGTCGGTACGCCATAGAGGATCGTGCAGCGCTCTTCCTGAACCGCTTCCAGCACTTCCGTTGGATCAAAGCCTTCGCCGGGATAGACCATGGTGGCGCCGTGGGTGATACAGGCTAGATTGCCCATGACCATGCCGAAACAATGATATAAAGGCACCGGAATGCCCAGCCGGTCGCCTTCGACCATGCTGACGCCCTCACCCACGAAATAGCCGTTGTTGAGGATATTGTGATGGGTAAGCGTGGCGCCCTTGGGAAAGCCCGTGGTGCCGGAGGTGAATTGAATATTGATGGGGTCGTCGAACTGCAACTGCCCCGCCAGTTCAACCAACCGTTCCTTGTGACTATTGTTGCCCAAAACGGCAATGTCGGCGAAATTGTACATGCCCGGCGTGATGTCGTCGCCCATGCGGATCACGATATGCAGGTCGGGCAGTTTTTCTGACTGCAACTGGCCTAGTTCGGCGCTGTCGATTTCCGGCGCCAGGGCGCGGACCATTTCCACATAGTCGGAGGTCTTGAAGCTGGGCGAAATGATCAGCGCCTTGCAACCCACCTTGTTCAGGGCATATTCCAGTTCCGAAAGGCGATAGGCGGGATTGATGTTGACCAGGATCAGACCAGCCTTGGCCGTGGCGAATTGGCTGACCGCCCATTCGGCGGTGTTTTGCGACCAGATGCCAATGCGCTCACCCGGCTCTAAGCCCAGGGCCAGCAGTCCGGCGGCAAAGGCATCCACCGCTTCTTTAAGCTGGGCAAAGGTCCAGCGCACATTCTGATGGCGCACTACCAAGGCCTCTTGGTCGGCCCAGCGCGCGGCGGCATTGTCGAAATGTACGCCGATGGTCTCACCGATCAGCGCTACCGCGCTTGCGCCATGGCTATAACTTTGCGTCAGCTTTTCCATCACATATCTCCCGATGCATTCGCCGGTCGTTAAAGCTGGCAACCTTGCCATGTTGAGGCGGATTTGTCAGCCCGTAGCCTTGGCCATCACGGTTGCCATGCGACGCGAAAACGCCGCCGCGTCCGGCAGGGCCTCGCCTTCGATAATGCGGGCCTGATCCAGCAACAAAAAGGCCAGATCGGCCAGATCATCCGCCGCGCCGCCTTTGGCGGCCGCGCCGGCCATGTTCTTGATCAGGCCGTGCTTGGGGTTGATTTCCAATATCCGCACGGAGTCGGTGTTGAGCTGGTTGTGCGCCTTCAACATCCGCTCCAGGCGCATATCCATATCGCCGTCATCGGCGACCAGGCAAACGGCGCTGTCGGTCAGGCGGTCCGTGGTCCGGACATCCTTGACGGTCTCACCTAGGGTCTGCTTGATCAAAGCGATCAGCGTGGCCAGTTCACTATCGCCGGCGGGTTCTATTTCGTCCGTCTCGTCCTTGGGCGGTTCCTGGCCCAAATTGGACAGATCCGCGGCGCCTCGGGTGGCCGATGTCAGGGCATGGCCTTCGTATTCAAATACCGCCGAGAGCCAGAAATCATCAACCGGGTCGGATAGCAGCAACACCTCGGCCCCACGGGCGCGGAAGCCTTCCAGATGGGGGCTGGTCCCCAGCGTTTGTTGGTCATCGCCGGTGATGTAATAAATCGCTTCCTGCCCCTCTTTCATGCGGGCGACATAGTCCTTCAGGCTGACCAGATCCTCCCCGGCGGTGGAGCGGAAACGCACTAGTTCCAGCAAATCGGCCTGGCGTTCGTGGTCCTCGTACAGGCCTTCTTTTAGAACGGAGCCGAAATTTTCCCAGAATTCAGCGTATTTTTCAGGCTCCTTCTCGGCCTTCTTGCCCAATTCCGTTAGTACACGGCGGGTCACGGCTTGGTTCATGTGGCGTATCAACGGGCTGTTCTGCAGCATCTCGCGGGAGATGTTCAGGGGTAGATCCTCGCTGTCCACGATGCCGCGTAAAAAGCGCAGATACGAGGGGATCAAGCCTTCCGCCTCGTCCGTGATGAAGACTCGGCGCACGTAAAGCTTAACAGCGTGCCTGCGGGCGGGGTCGAACAGATCGAACGGCCGGCGCGTGGGTACGAATAGCAGGCCGGTGTATTCGATCTTGCCCTCGGCCTTGTAATGGATGTTTAGCCAGGGATCGTCCATGGCGTGGCCGACGTGGTGATAGAATTCGGTATATTGCTCGTCGGTGATCTCGCTTTTTGGCCGGCTCCAGATGGCGGAGGCCTCGTTGGCGGCGGTTTCTTCTCCATCATCGATGGTCAGCAAAATTGGTAGTGCGATGTGGTCGGAATATTTCTTTACCACGGTTTGCAGGCGCTGCTCTTCCAGCCATTCGTCCTCACCTTCCTTCAGGTGGATGACAATCTTGGTGCCCCGGCCCTCGCGCGCCCCTTCGTTGATGGTGAACTCGCCCAGACCGTCTGAGGTCCAGACCCAGGCAGCATCGTCACCGGCCCGGCGCGAGGTCACCTCGACCTTGTCGGCGATCATGAAGACAGAATAGAAGCCGACCCCGAACTGGCCGATCATCTGCATGTCCTCGGCCTGATCGCCGCTTAAATTATCCATGAAGGCGGACGTTCCCGAGCGCGCGATGGTGCCCAGGTCAGAGATCAAACCATCGCGGTCCATGCCGATGCCGTTGTCGGACAAGGACAGGGTGCGGGCTTCCTTGTCGACATTGATCTGGACCTTGAAATCCGGATCGTCGCCTAGGATTTCCGGCTCGGTGATAGAGAGATAGCGGGCCTTGTCACAGGCGTCCGAGGCATTGGAAATCAATTCCCGCAGGAAGATTTCCTTGTCGGAATACACTGAGTTGACCATCAATCGTAAAAGCTTTGCCACTTCGGTCTGGAAGGAGAGTGTTTCCTCGCTCATAACGGATCGTCCCTATTCTTTGCTGCTGTCTTTGTCTTCAATCATCAGGGTGGAGGCCTCGGTCATAAAATCCTTGGCCTTGTATTCCGGCAGAATGTAGGCCCAGGGGCTGTAGCGTTTGTTGATTTCCACTACCTCTGCCCTGGCCTCGTCCGCGCTTTTCATGGCTTTCTTTTGCTTTTCCGTCAGGCCGTCCAGTTGGATGTTGGACGCATCGAAACTGGCCGAGAGGTTCAGCCAATGGCCGTCCTTGCCTTTTAGGACCAATAAATTCAAAGTGACGCCGTCAAAGGTCTCGAACAGGGCCCGATGCGCATCCGTAAAATCGACCTTGTCGGCCCGGCGTACGTCTTCAAAACTTAGGAAGCCCAGGGCCGAACCTAGGGCATTGCCGGCGGTGGCGCTCAACGGTTTCATGCCCGGCGGAATATTGGCAATCTTGAAATCCCGGCTATCGGGGTCCGTGCGGACGACACCGGCCCGGCTGCCATCCGGCTGGACCGTGCTGGCGGCGCGCACCCGTTTTCGGGCAATCGTGGGCATGCTGTCATCCAGCCAACGGTCGATGCTTTCCAGCACCTCAACCCGGCCCGACGCCAGATAGCTCTGTCCGTCGTCAAGGCGGCGGACGTAATAGATGCCGTCTTCATTCTCGGTTGGGGCGACCTTGGTCTTGCCAACGATAATGGCGGCAACGGTCTCGTTGGCATCGTTGCCCAGCGAGATGGCCGTGCCACGCCCACCATCTTTTGGCGTCTTCAAGAACAGCTTGTGGTGCAAGGTCGGTTTGGCGGTCTTGGCTTCCAACAGGCGCATTTGGGCGATGCCGACGACGGCCTGTTTGATGGTCGTGAACTTGACCGGATAGCCGTCACGTTCCTCCACCTGCCATTTTCCGTCCGTCGCTCGGCGAATGGTAAAAGCCAGCTTTGGCGTATGCACATTGATGCGAGTGATATCATTGACCTGGTCGACTAGGTTCGGGAACAGGCTGGCGGGCGGAGCGCTGGACGCTGTGGCGCGGCCCCGCTCCACGGTTGACCACATGGCGGCGCCCACCGACAGGGCGGTGAGCACGGTTAAAAGTGCAAATGGCTTGGCTTTCATGAACTCTCTCCCACGTCTCAGCTTCGCGCCGCATTCGCGTCCGCGCCGCGTCGCCGCCGGCGTAGCCCGAACAGGGCCAGAACAGCGGCGATCAAGGCCACCGCCAAGGGCATCAGGCCTACGTTGGCAAATTTTAAACGGCTCTCCAATCCATCAATCTCGCGGTTCAGATTGTGCTGGACGTCGCGCAACTGTTTGCGTGTCTGCGACACCTGGCTCCTGATCGATTGAATTTCGTGCTGTTGCTGCGGCGTCAACAAGCCACCGCCGCTGGCCTGGGCCCTGGATTCAAGCTCGGCTATGCGTTTCTTGCTCTCTTCCAGGCTTTCCTTCAGTTTGCGTTCCTCGGCCAGGAATTTCTGCTCGGCCGCCCGGCGCATGGTCTCAACCACAACGAACGGCCGGGTCGATTTGCCCCGGCTGCGCAGGCCGATCAGGTCGGAGGAGCCGGACAGATTGTCCAGGGCATTGACGACGAAATCCGCGTTGGCCGCGATGGGTACGATCATTTCCTGGCCCATCAGGTTCCGTTTGCGCAGCCAGAACTGATCGTGAAGCAAATCACTATCGGCCACGACAATGACACTGATCGGACCGCTGCTGTCTTTCATATGGGCTGCTTTCCGCTTCTCGGCAACCTTCCCGTTTTGGTCCTTGGGCGGGCCGTCGGGGAAAGCCGATTTGGCGTTGCCGGAAAGACGGGCCGCGATGGTGTGGCGTTCGCCATCCGGTTTGAATAGCTTCAGCAAACGGTCCGGCGCGGGGCCGAAGCGGATCAGATTGGTCTCCATGGCCATGGCCTGGGTGCCTGTGGAAATCAGCGGTGTGACCTTGATGCCGGTATCGGGCAGTGTCTTTACGGTGCCGGCATTGGCCATGATCAAGGGGCCAAGATCGGCGGTGACCACATCGTCGGGGTTTAGGTTCCCTGCCGCCAATTGCAGCCAGACCAGATAACGGACGACGCGGGTTTGCCCGCCCTGGCCGGCATTGACCTGTTGTGAAGCATCAAAATCGCCGATCACATGATCCGTCGGGACGGAGACACCCCAGGTGTTCAACAGTTTATCAAGCGTGGAAGAGGCCAGCGCCGCGCCCTGTTGTCCCTTTCCCCTTTGCGCCCGCGCGGTAACCTCGGAATATGGATCGACAAAAACCAAGGCCCGGCCGCCGGCCAGGACGAACTGGTCAATGGCGTACAGGGCATGTTCATCCAGGCCCAGGGGATGGGTGATCAACAAAATATCAATGCCGGGCGGAATGATGCCCTGGTTTGCATTAAGGGTACGCAGAGCAAAGGTATCGCGGATCGCCCCGATAATGGCCCAGGGTTGCGGACCGCCGCTGAAACGCATCATCGGCGAGGCATCCGGGTTCATCTGCAAACCGCTGATCAGGCCGACAACAGGCTTTTTCGGATCGCTCAAATTGAACAGCATCCGCGTCAGGTCGTATTCCAGGAAGGCTTCCTTCTCGCGGCTGAAGAACGGCACTACTTGCCGGTCATCAATGGTATTGGTGGCGACCAGGCCGAAATAGATGCTGTCGCCCGTGCCCAAGGGCACCGCCTGTACGCCAAGGCGAACCGCATCATCCTCGGCCTCGGTGAAGGGTTCGGGATCGATCACTTCCAGGTGGACCTTGCCGCCCGAGAGATTGACATATTCTTCCAACAGTTCCCGCACCCGCAAGCCGTAGGATTTGATGTTGGGCAACTGGATCGCCAGTTTTTCCGAAAAATAGAAGCGCAGGCGGATCGGTTCCGGGATCTCGCCAAGGATGCGTTTCGATCCCGCGCTCAAGGTGTACAGGCCGTTCTCGGTCAGATCGAGGCGGGCTGAGCGCAGGCTGTTGGATGCGAAGATGTTGACACTGAGAAACAGGATCGCGGCTAGGCCAAGGGCCAGAACGGAGATGGTTGAACGGTTCATTTTTCTAAGCCCCTCAACTGGCTTTTTTCAGATCGACGATCAGCAGATTTGCGAATAGCCAAAGCAGGATCAGCGAGATGAAATAGATCAAATCCCGCGCATCAATGACGCCGTTCTGAATGGCGTTGAAGTGGGTCAGGAAACTGAACGAGGCGACTGCGTCCAACAACGGCTGCGGCGCCCAGGCGGTGAAAAAGTCCAACACGATGGGCGCGCCCGATACCGTGAACAGAAAACACACTACCACCGAGATGACGAAGGCGATGACCTGATTTTTCGTTGCCGCCGAAATGCAGGCCCCGATAGCCAGATAGCCCCCGGCCATCAGCATGCTGCCAACGTAGGATGCCACAATGACGCCATGGTCGGGCTGGCCCAGATAGCTGACGGTCAGCCACATTGGAAAGGTCAGGCCCAGGGCGATGCCGATGAAGAACCAGGCGGCCAGGAATTTTCCCAACACCGTGGACCATAGGGACAGGGGCAGGCTTAGTAACAGCTCGATTGAGCCGGACTTGCGTTCCTCGGCCCACAGGCGCATGGCGATGGCTGGCACCAGGAACAGGTACAACCAGGGATGAAAGTTGAAAAATGGCTTTAGATCCGCCTGCCCGCGGATGAAAAAGCTGCCCATGTAGAAGGTGAAGATGCCTGTCAGGAACAGAAAAATCACGATGAAGATATAAGCAAGGGGCGTATTGAAATAGCCCTTCAATTCGCGCCGGAATACGGCCCAGGTGGTCGCCATTATGCAGCCTCCCTTTCTTTGCCGTCCCCGGTCTTGTTATTGGGGGCCTTGGCACCGGTAATATTGCGGAAGACTTCATCTAGGCGCGGCTGCTCCACCGACAAGCGCGAAGTTGACCAGCCCCGCTGTTTAATCAGATCGGCGACCTCGGCCACGATGGCTTGACCGCCGCTGGGATAGATTCGATAACGCGCACCCTGCAGTTCTTCAACCTGGGCTGCACCGGCCAGGGCCCTCAAGGCCTCGGCGACGCCGTCATTCTGACATTCGATTAGTACGGCGTTGTGGTAAGGGGATTGGCTTTCCAACTCGGCCGGGGTGCCGTCGGCGACGATGCGGCCTTCGGCGATGATCATGGCCCGGCTGCAGACGGCATCGACCTCTTCAAGAATATGGGTCGAGATGACGATGGCCTTTTCCTTGGCCATGTCCGCGATTAGGCCGCGGACTTCATGTTTCTGGTTCGGGTCCAGGCCGTCGGTTGGCTCGTCAAGCACCAGCACGGGTGGATCATGCAGGATTGCTTGGGCCAACCCGACCCGCCGCTTAAAACCCTTGGATAGGGTCTCGATCGGTTGCCGCAGGACCGCTTCGAGGTGCACGTTGGCAATGACATAGTCCAGCCGCCGCCGCCGGGTTCGCGCATCCAGACCGCGCACATCGGCAATGAAATTCAAAAAGCCGATCGGCGTCATGTCCGGGTAGGCCGGCGCGCCTTCCGGCAGATAGCCGATATTCGACTTGGCCGCGATGGGATCTTCGTCCATGTCATGGTCCGCCACCCGGACCGCGCCCGCGGTTGGCGTCATGAAACCGGTTATCATCTTCATGGTGGTCGACTTGCCGGCCCCATTGGGGCCCAGAAAACCAAGAACCTGCCCCTTGGGTACATTGAAGCTGACGCCGTCCACGGCGGTCAGGTGGCCAAATTTTTTGACCAGGCCGTCTACTTCGATCATCCAATCCATGGATTGCTGCGCCTCTTTTGCCTGTATTTTGTGTGATGTGTTTTCGTTGGCGTGAATTTGGCCTGTTAAATAGTCGTTCAGCCCATATCCTTCAAGAGTATTTGCGTAATAGTGGCGCGGCCCTGTAAATTGCCGTGGGGAAGGAAAATGGGGTTGGCGATGACAACATCCAGTGAAATCAACGGCGCATTGCGCAGGGTGGTCTCACCCTGTGCCGGGGTCTGTGTTCTGCATACGGAAAGCAAGCTGTGTCTGGGCTGCTACCGCACCATTGCCGAGATTTCCCATTGGCGGGATATGAGCGCGACCGAGCAGCATCGCGTCATGGCCAAAATCGCCGAACGGCGCGCGGAGGACAGGTATGAATGACGGTGGCTTAGTTTTCTCGCCGTTTCGAAATCTGCATCAACCAGATACCACCCAGGACCAGGGCGCCGCCCAGTAATTGCACCGGGGTCATGACTTCGCCGAACAGCAGATAGGCCGCGCTGATCGAAATCAGCGGCTGGGCGTTGGTGAACATGGCCGACCGCATGGCGCCGATATAGCTCAGGCCTAGGAAATACGCCGGCACGGAGCTGGCTTGTAGCAGCACGACCGCCGATAAACCGCCCCAACCTGCCGCACTGACCGGCCAGGCGATGCTGCCGAAACTCAGGCATAGGACCAACAACACCGCGGCGGCGACCAGGGCCATGTGGGTAGTTATCACTATTGGATCATGCTCCTGCATGCTCCTGACCAGCCAGACCGCGTTCCAGGCCGCCGCCATGCCCGCGCCGAGCGCCAGGGCTACGCCGCGCAGATCGACGACATCCAACGATACACCCAACATCAGGGCCAGGCCAAGAAAGGCCATGGCGACGGCGATTAGGCTGGCTGGTCCCAGGCGTTCGCGCAGCATGACGATATTCAGCACCGCAATCATCGGCGGGTAGGTGAAGAACAGCAGCACCGCCAGTCCGACCGAGATAAATTCGACGGCGCCAACGTGGCCATAGAACATCATGGCCATCAGCGCACCCAGCCCGACGCAATGGCCCCAGGCCCGCCAAGGCAGGGCCAGCGCGCGGCCGCTGAGCAGGCAGAATAGAGGCAGGCCAACCGCCATCAGACAGGCCCGCGTGGCGGCCACGGTAATGCCATTGCCGCCGCCCTCATACGCATAGCGGGACAAGGGTACCGCCAGGCCTAACCCCACAGCCGCCAGCACCGCCAGGGTAATGCCCAGCGAGTTTCTGCGCGCCTCAATCAAAGGTACCGGCTCCTAGTATCCAACCTTCCTCCGCCTCGGCCACCGCGCGGGCCTGAGTGCTGAGATTGTCGGGGCCACGCAAATCACCAGCCAATTCGCCCCGCGCATCACGGGCGGCCAGATGCCGGGCGATGGTTTCCACCTGGACTGCATCCTTAATCTCATTCTTTCCGGCCTTGATTTTCAGGATGGAGGGATAAACCTCGGCCAGGATGATCCGCCAGGACCGCGTGTGCGGCGGTGGGCCCAGGCCAGTTTCAAAGGGCCAGACCAGTGTTTGCGCCGCTAGCTCCGGGGCATCGCGCAGAGCCTTCAGGACAGGTATCCCCATCAGGCTTTGTGAGCCGACGGAGCCGGTTGTGTAAAGCTTCCAACAAGGCTGGCTGCGCGGTAACCAGGTTTCGCAATGTCGCCGTTCCGGGTGTTTTTCGTCATAGGCATGGGTCTTGCGGGCCGACAGGGTGGCGCTTTGGCGATGGCCCGGGCAGCCCCAGAATGGAAACGGCCTGCCGGAAATGCGTTTGTTTAGCGCCGCCGCGATTTCAAACCGGTTGTTGCCGTTGTCCGCGCCATCCCGGATCAGCCCATCCAAGCCGTCCCAGACCGCGCGCCATGCTGGACCTTGGAAACCGGCGGCGCGGGCGAATCCAGCCGGATAGCCATTGGGAAAATCAAACCCCGCCAAGACGCGCTGCCCTTTTGCGGATAAATCCTTCAAAATCGCTGCAATTTCCATCCGCGCTTCACTGCGTGTGGCTGGGTTAGCAAGGTATTTGCGCCGAAATTTGTCTCCGCTCCGCTGTATCAGGCAATACCATATGCTGTCGACGCCCTGTTTTGGCGTTGCATTGGCGCTCCAGTCCACGATCAGGTAGGCATCGAAAATGGGGCGGTCTTCGCTAATTGGTCAATGCCTCGAACGTGGTTGGAGCCTTGCGCTGTACGCGGAAGCCATCGCGCTCTATTTCCAGTACTGCCATGCCCCGTTCCGCCACGCCGTTGGGGTCAAAGCGGAAGATGCCGTCGCTGCCGACGAAGCCATCGGGATTAGTGATGGCGCGGGTCGAGAAATTCGGTCCCCCGGCCTCCTGGCTTAGAACGGCGGCCAGGGCCACGGCGTCAAAGGCAAGGGAGGCGAGGCGGGGTGGTTTGTGGCCAAAAACTTTTTCAAAGCGGTTGCTGAAATCGGCGGTCGCCTCCCTATCCGCGCCGGCGAACCAGCCGCCCAGTAGGGCCGGCTCCAGCCGGACCTTTGGATCATCCCAGCGACCAGTGCCGAGCAGCTGGATTTCGGCCGTGTTGATGTCATAGTAGGGCAGTAACGGCGCCAGGGATGTCAGCAGCTCGCCGCCTTCGGGCAGCAATACCGCGTCATAGTCCAGATCACCCAGAGTGTCGTGTTTCTTCAACGCCTGCAGCATGCGTTGGGTGGTGTTGCCCCCTGTTTTCTTCAATTCCTTGCGCCGGGTCAGCAGGGCCCGACGGCGAAGGTGATAGTTTGCCAGGCGTTTTACCGACTTATCCAGACCCTTGCCATCGGGGGAGTAGAACTCGGACCGGGCCAGTTCGGCGCCATGGCGCAGGACGGCCTTCCGCGCTGCGAACAGGACCGCGTGGCCGTAACGATCATCGGGGGCCAGGACCGCAATCCGGCGCAAGCCACGGGCGGCGGCAAAACCGATCACCGCCTCGACCTCCTGGCTTGGCGCGAAGCTTAACAAATAGACGCCGTTGCCCGCGACACGGCGGTCGGATGAAAAGGCGATCATGGACAGGCCCCTGGCGCGGGTGATCGCAGCGGTCGCCTCGACCGACGTATTGAACAGTGGTCCCAAAATGATTTCCGCGCCCTCACCGACCAATTCCGCGGCCGCCTGGCTGGCGCCTTCTGGCGTGCCGCCGGTATCCCGTGGCATCAGCAGCAGACGATCGTCGCCAATATCGAACAGCGCCAGCATGGCCGCGTTCAACATGGCCCAGCCCAATCCGGTAGCACCGTGGGCGCCGCTCAACGGGAGCAGCAGGCCGACGCGGGTCGGCTGGCCTTCGATGCCGGATGGAGGCTTAAGGTCTGGCGCGGCCTGCACGGTTACCTCCTGTGGCGGTGGTGCCGGAAGCATGATGGCCGCGCGCGCGGGCGGCTTCGTGGTGCTTGGCGGAGCGGCGATTTGTTCCTGGGGGGGCTGTTTTTTTGCTTCTGTCTTGGGGCTTACTACTGGCACACTGTTGGGCGTGGGCGGCGTTTGGGCGCAACCCCACAAAATGGCGAACGGGAATAGCAAACATGCGGCCAGAACACGGGTCCGGGGCAGGGTCTGAAACAGAGCTTGAAACGGGGCCTGAAATAGATGCCGAAAAGGGTCCAAGCGATACGTCCTCTCGAATGTCCGGCGACGGCACTCAATCTAGTGTGCGCGCAGCGAGGGGTAAAGCCGTGCCGGCAACCTTCTCGCCGGGCTTGTATGTGGTTGCCACGCCAATTGGCAATGCCCGTGATATAACCTTACGGGCATTGGACCTGTTGGCCAGCGCCGATATCATTGCCTGCGAGGATACACGGGTCACCCGTAAGCTGTTGCTTATTCATGGCATCGAGACCCCGACCCTGGCCTATCATGATCATAACGCCGCCCGCATGCGGCCTCGTCTCATGGAGCGCCTGAATAAGGGCGAAATCGTGGCGTTGGTCAGTGATGCTGGTACGCCGCTGATCTCGGACCCTGGATATCGACTGGTAAACGAGGTTCGGGCGGCGGATATTGCCGTCACTGCCCTGCCAGGTGCCTCGGCGCCCATGGCGGCCCTGGCCAGCGCTGGGTTGCCGACCAACAAGTTTCTTTTTGCCGGCTTTCTGCCCGGAAAATCCTTGGCCCGCCGCCGGGCTTTGGCTGAATTGGCGGCGGTCCCGGCCACCTTGGTTTTTTTCGAGGCGGCGCCGCGCTTGGCCGCCTCCCTGGCTGATATGGGGCTGGAATTGGGGCCGCGCGCGGCGGCGGTCTTGCGGGAGTTGACCAAGAAATTCGAGGAAGCCCGCCATGGTGCGTTATCGGAACTGGCGGCGCACTATCAGGCGGCGGGGCCGCCAAAGGGCGAAATTGTTGTTCTGGTGGCCCCACCCGGCGATCAGGCCGAGAGCCTGGAACCAGCGGAAATCGATGCCATGCTGCAGGCGGCATTGGGGCAGGGTAGTGTCAAGGATGCCGCCAAGGCCTTGGCGGAACGGACGGGCCTGCCCAGGCGAGATCTTTACAACCGGGCCCTGAAATTGCGCGATGGGGAATTGCCTGACGGGGGCACGGAGAAGGACTCGTCCTTGTCGAAAGGAAGCCGGTAGTTTTGGTCAAATTCGGCGAATCGGCTCTGAAACTGCGTCAACGCGCCTGCCGTGCCGGGCGCCGGGCGGAGATGATTGCGGTGGCAGTGTTGCGTCTGAAGGGTTACCGCATTTTGGCCCCAGATTATCGTGCAGGCGTTGGTGAATTGGATATAATGGCCTGGCGGGGCCGGTTGCTGGTGGTGATCGAGGTGAAGCGGCGGCGCGGCAGCAACGGCGCATCGCACGGGTGGCGAAGGCGTACGTGGCTCGGCATTCAGGACTTGGTGAGCTGGATATCCGTTTCGATGTTATCGTGGTGGTGCCCCATCGTCCGCCAAGGCATTTAAAGAATGCCTGGCGGTCGGACGGTGTGTAAATGGAAGCGATGTAACTCGAAATGAGTTGGACAGAGATTTGGAAGAGGTGTTTGGATGAAACCGTGGGCGACTAGAAAGCTTGGCCTGGGTCTGGTTTTAACGGTGCTGGCGGCCGGCGCGGCGACGGGTCTGGGCGGTTGCGCCTCTGTGGTTGTCGGGGCAGGGGCGACGACCGGTATCGCAGTGGCGCAGGAGCGCGCAATCGGGCAGGCGGTGAACGATGCCACGATCACGGTGGAGATCAATCACCAGCTGTTCCAGAAATCTGAAATCCTGTTCCGGGATGTCGATGTGGAGGTCGTGGAAGGCAGAGTGCTGTTGACCGGCAACGTAAAAAATCCTGAGGACCGCGTCGAGGTTGCCCGGCTGACCTGGCAGGCCAAGGGCGTGCGCGAGGTTTTGAACGAGCTGAAAATCAATGATCAAAGCTCTTTGCGCGACTATGCCAAGGATGTCTGGATTACCACCCAATTGAAGGTAAAACTTCTTGGCGATACGGACATTTCGGCCATCAACTATTCCGTAGATACCCTGAACGGTGTGGTTTACCTCTTTGGCATCGCGCAAAGCCAGGTGGAGCTGGACCGCGCCACGGGTCATGCCCGCAACATCAAGGGCGTGACCAAGGTGGTCAGCCACGTGATATTGAAGACTGATCCCAAGCGGAATTCGTAAGCCGCATAAATTCCGAGCGTAGTAGAGGAGCCGCCATGAGCCTTGCTGTGGCCATTCAGATGGATGCGATCGAACCCATCGATATCAACGCCGACAGCACCTTCGCCCTGGCCGAGGAGGCGCAAGCCCGCGGGCATCGCCTATTCCATTATCTGGTCAAGGATCTGAGTTTGAAAACAGGCCGGGTGATGGCCTGGGGGCGGAGCCTGGAAGTCCGCCGCGAGGAAGGCAATCATGCCACCCTGGGGCCGCTTGAGGAACTGGACCTGGCCGAAATGGATGTGGTCCTGATGCGCCAGGATCCACCGTTCGATATGGCCTATATCACCGCCACTCATATTCTGGAGCATATCCATCCCAAGACCTTGGTGGTGAATGATCCCACCTCGGTCCGCAATGCGCCGGAAAAGCTGTTCGTGACCCATTTCCCCGATCTGATGCCGCCGACCCTGATCACCGCCAACGCGGACGAGATTCAGGCCTTTCGTGCCGAGCACAAGGACATCATCGTCAAGCCGCTGTTTGGCAACGGCGGCGCCGGGGTCTTTCATATCAAGCCGGACGATGAAAATCTTTCATCCTTGATCGAAATGTTTACCGAACAATCACGCGAACCCATCATCGCCCAAGGCTATTTGCCGGCGGTGCGCCTGGGGGACAAGCGGGTCATTCTGGTCGACGGCGAAGCGGTCGGCGGTATCAATCGGGTGCCGGCGGAGGGCGAGGCGCGCTCCAACATGCATGTGGGCGGCACACCCCTAAAGACCGAGTTAACGCCGCGCGACCTGGAAATCTGCGCCGCCATCGGCCCGGTTTTGAAAGAACAGGGCATGATTTTCGTCGGTATCGACGTGATCGGCGACTACATGACGGAAATCAACGTCACCTCGCCCACTGGCATCCAGGAATGCGGCCGTTTCGACGGCAGCAATCTGGCTGGTTCCATCTGGGACGCCATTGAAAGCAAACGGTAGGCGTTTCGGTGCTGTTCCATGAGTGAAAAGCGCAGCAAACAGCAGTCCTGGGAAGAGCGCTATGCGGGTGAGAATTATCTTTTCGGTACCGAACCGAATGATTTCCTGGCCGAGGAAGCGGCCCGCCTTGTGCCGGGCCAGCGTGCTCTGGCCGTGGCCGATGGCGAGGGCCGCAACGGCGTCTGGCTGGCCGGGAAGGGCCTGGACGTACTCTCGGTCGATTTTTCCGCCAATGCCCTGGTCAAGGCGCGCGCCCTGGCGGCTGAGCGTGGCCTGACTATTAAGACCGAGCAGGCGGACCTGTTCGCCTGGGACTGGCCCGTTGCCGCCTTCGATCTGGCGGTGGCGTTTTTTATCCAGCCGGGCAGGGCCCAGCAGCGGATTTTGTTCGCCGCCATGCTCGCTGCACTGAAGCCTGGCGGCATGCTGATCTTCGAGGCCCATGCCAAGGCACAAGCGGCGTCCGAATTCGGCGGCCCGGACAACCCGGATCACCTCTATTCCGCCGCCACAGTCCGCGAAGCGCTCGCAGGGGTCGAGGCCGAGATCGTGATATTGGAGGAAAAAACCATTATTCGCCGCGGCGGCCGCCATCCCGGCAAACCAGCCGCCGTCGTGCGCCTGATCGCCCGGCGTTCGGTCTAAAGGGGCAGCAGGTCGGCGAGATTATCCACGACGCATCAGCGAAGATTGGGAACCATAAATTCAGTCCGAATTTCCTGCTGGCCGAATGGGAGCTGGTGGTGGATGCGTGGCAATTGGAAACCTGGGAAGATTATCGCGATGTGGCGCGGCTGGGTCGTTCCCATACCACCGTTACTGCTTGCGCCAACGGTAATACGTCTGCTCAACGACACCGATCTCCCGGATCGCATCGATCCGCCTCTTCCCTTGCCCGACAAGCACATCAACCTGCCGCAGCATCGTCACTATTTCTTCTGGCTTGGAACGTTTGTTCGCCATCTTTGATCCTCCTTCAACTAACTATAAAGGTGGGCCACTTTTTCGGGGGAAGGCCAGCGCGACAGACTGACGATCTTTCAAAACTTGGAGACGTTGCCAGGCTCTTCCACTAGATTGAGTGGGCTGATTTTGTGTTTGATGATCTTTTCACTATTCTGATGCATGTGGGTTGCTTTTTGTTTGTGTCGCGATGGTTTAGTTTGCACCGCTATCAAAACCGGTAAGCCCTCACTTCTTAACAGGGAGAATGTCGGATCAAGTCTCAACTACTACAGAGCAAAAAGCTTAAGTATCTAGCAATTTTTGCAGGTATAGTCTTTGTCGCAATAGTCACTTTCACAAGCGTGTTATATTTTTCACACTCCGCGCGTCAGAAGTTTCTCGGGGGCACCGTCTACGCTGGCATCGCGTATGGGTATAATGAACTCCGTCCATATGCCAATTTTGGAAATACCGCCTCTTGCATTGAGGACCTGAAAACACAAGCCCTGGAGTTCAGTCCTGTTACAAAATTTCGAACACAGTCTTGTGTTGTGGAACATGGCATCCACATCACACTAATCGGTGAGGCTATGCTGTTCCCCCCCGCGATTACCACATGTTCGTTGGCAAAATCCCTAATTGCATGGGAGAAACAAATCCAAAACAGCGCCAGAAAACTACTTAATGGCAAAATAAAAAAAATCCACCATATCGGAACTTACAATTGCCGATCGGGACCAATGCCAAAAGTGCTTAGCGAGCACGCCTATGCCAATGCGATAGATGTTACCGGAATTACAACCGATGCCGAAATTTTTATTAGCATCAGAGACGATTGGCATGGTGATGCCAAGGAGGCTTTATTTGTGAGGGCCATTGCCACTAATGCTTGTCAGCCGTTTTCTTTGGTCTTAACCCCAAACTCCAATGAAGCGCATGCGGATCATATTCATTTGGATAACGGACTGTATCTTGGTGGTGACTGTTGATCCATAGTGAGGCGACCATCAGACGCACAAAGGGGCCTTTTTAGCGGATACGCGAATTAGGCTCTTGCGGCGTCTAGCTATCGCCATCCCGTAATTTTGTGGCAGCGGTGGAATCAGTCCCGAATAGAACAATTATTTTGCCCTGCCATTTTTTGACCAATATTTTTTTCTATTAAGGTCAAATCTAATTTCTAAATGATCCTGTCAAAAGACCAAATTTGTTGACGCATTTGACATAGGTGATAAGAAAATTCATGAATTTATTGAAGGTACTATACAGTCGACAATGTTCAATTCCATTTGAAGGGATTGAGAGACTCTACTGGAAGTAAATGACAACGCGCCCAAGGCCATTGGAGCTGTATTGCGAAATCGGACCCTTTCCTAACTTATTGGTTAGATACCGTCCTCATAGAAAAGAATAGGACCGAGCCTATTGCAAATTTTGTCTCGAGTGTTCAGATATTGAATTACCCAAATGCCATTTGAGTGTGCGAATATGGAAAAGAACCAAATTCAAGCCTTGATTGATCGACACTTGAAATTTTACCAAACCCTCAATGATGGGTCACGGAAACCAGACACTGCGGCGCAAGTGCATTTTGTGAAAGTATGCCGGGGTGCATTGCTGCCCGAGACAGATCATGAACGAGCCTACATGGCGTATCGCCAAAGCAAAGCTAAACAGGAATACAATACCGAAGAGCCGGCAATTAGATCGAAGCCAACAGTTGGACAGAAGCCTCGACCTGCGTACAAGAAACCACCGCTAAGAACCTTTGCACAACCCCAGCCAAATCGCAGTCAAGCAGCAGGGACGAAACCGGTCTCTCAGCCAAACTGGAAGCGCTTCATCGATGAGCCACTAGGGACGCGCGACGATTTTAGAAAAGACTCGGCCGGAAATAAAAATCGGGCCAGGTATCCAAAATAGGAATATCGTCGGATTAAGAAGCCCCCAACTGGAAGCATAACAGTGTTGTTTAATGGCAATTATTACTGCCTATTTTGTAACCCACCAATTTTACCTCTTCAGGCCTGAACTCAAAGATTTTCAGCGTTGTTCGTGACCGATATTGAGTTTTTCTCTGCCTGACAATAATTCGGGTGCTTTTGCTGCTGTCCTCCAAGGCTTTGAAATGTCGGCATAGCTTATGAACATCGTCAATTTGCTTACCGTCGACGCTAACCAAATAATCAAAATAACTCAGACCGGCCAAATCCCCGATCGATGCGTTTTCAATGGCGTGGACGATCATTCGCTGTTTGGGGTTCGTTAATTCGTCATCCCGAAGGGGCCATGGGGCAATGACCAAGCCAGAAACGGCGACACCTCTTCGGTCAAGAGGATTGGGCACGGTCCGGAGGTTTACGGCTACCTTTATCTCTTGACCATTTCTCTGGATCAGAAGCCGGGCATAACCCTTAAGCCCCCTCAGGGCATCAATAAGGTCGGCCAGATTTTTTAGTCCCACATTTTCATCAGCGATGAAAGCAATAATCCGGTCACCCTGTTCAAGGGGCCACTTGACGGTATGTTGGCGATAAATGTGAACGACGTTTAAGCCCTCAGTGCGTTCCGGGTCGGGCGAAAACTCCACGGGGATGATCGGTGGAGATGGATCGATGCCCTGCTTGAGCAGTTCAATAATTCTGCAAACCTGTGCACTCGGTATGGCAAAGCCAATACCTTCGCTTTTCTTCTTGCTGAACCCAGCGGTGTTGATGCCAATGACGTGGCCCGTCAAAAAATCGATCAACGGCCCACCAGAATTTCCACTATTGATGGGCGCATCAGTTTGTATCCACATTCGCCCCCATTTGTTTTGGCTGCCAGAAACGATGCCACGTGTACCACTAAACGAGAGGGAAAAGGGGTGGCCAAAAGCGGCAACGGGCGTACCGATGGGCGGCATTTCTGTGCAATTCAGACGGGATACGGGCGTCTTTTTTGGAATTGATGATGTTGGAATAGCGACAATGCCAACATCGAGGAACCGGTCCACGTAAACCAGCTGGCCGTCGGCGTAGTCTTGGTCCTTGAAGGCGACTTGGATGCTATCGGGGTTACGGGTTGTGACGTGGGCATTGGTAACAACCCATCCCCGTTCCTTATCGACAAGAAAACCAGCTCCTCTAAGACTACCGATTTCATCATCATAAAATGGATAACGTGTTCTCGCTTTAAGCTTGACGGTATACTTTGC
>MDTC01134932.1_pt1 | contig 22975 bp, 32 predicted proteins | sample 811181 | NCBI WGS metagenome assembly MDTC01 (sample SAMN05326644, study PRJNA326480) | marine metagenome | isolation source: seawater | place: Pacific Ocean: North | collected 2011 | reverse complement strand
TGGTGTGCGTCAAGGGCAAGCCCAAGCCGCAGCAGGCGATCTCCAGCGCCTTTGCTGGGCCTAGGCAGTCGCACAGTGAGAAACCGCTGGCCTGGTTAGAGCGCCTCGTTTGCAGCTTTTCAGCGCCTGGAGCCACTGTGCTGGACGTATACGCTGGTCTGGCTCCGTTGGCGCGCGCTTGTGTGCGCACGGGTAGGCAGTACGTAGGAGCAGAGATCGACGAAGCCAGGCACAGAGCGGCGCTCTCTCGCTTGGCTCTGGAAAGGGGCCAGCTATGACTCCAAGGCAGCGAAGGGCCAGGCTCAAGCAGATCCGGCAACGCCAGGAAGAGATCAGCGCAGACCAGCTGGAAGCGCGCAAGGCGCGCAGCTTCACCGCTGTTTTGAAGGCTCATGCCATGTTGGTGTCTTTGGACACAGAAGCAGCAGAGATGGAGGCAGGAGAACCGCAGCAGCTCTCCAGAGAGGAAAAGGAGAGGCTCTGGACGGAGGCTCTTCCAGACGTTCCAGACGCACTGCTAGAGGCTGCGCTGGATGAGTACGCCAGGAGGCACGCTGCTACGATCTTCCTCGCCAGAGACGGAGACAAGGTAGAGCGGAAGGCTGGATCATGGGGCGCGCCATGACTGCTCTCTGGCGCCGCTTGTGAGCTGGTCAGACGCAACGAGAGAGCTGCTGGCTGATGGTAGGGGTTGCGAGCTGTTCAGCTTCCGACCTACAGAGCCGCAGCTGGCCTGGCTGGCGGAGCCTGCTCCGATCGCGCTGTGGAGAGACGGAAACCAGCTGGGCAAAACGACTGGATCACTGGTGGATCTGGTGCATCGCTGCAGAGGTACGCACCGCTGGCAGGCTGTGCGGAAGCCTCCGATCTTCGCTGTGGTTGTTGGCGTTAGCCTGGAGCAAATGGGCCAGCCTGGTGGCATCATGACTAAGCTCTGGCAGCTGCTGCCTCATGAGGAGCTGGATCCGGTCACAGGCTACGAGCCAGGACGAGGCATTACCGGCAAGCCTCCGCGCATAGTCTTCCGCTCTGGCCCTGGCGCTGGCTCTGTGATCTACTTCGGTACGTTCGCGCAAAACCCGCAGAGATACGCCGGATCGACGATCCATCATGTGCTCTCTGATGGGCCTATGCCGTCCGGAACCTATGAAGAGCTGAGGCCTCGTCTGCTGAAGTTTGGTGGCTCTATGCGCATTAACTTCACTCCGACGCCCAATATGCCTGACATGCAGTGGCTGCGCTCGTTGATTGATCAGGGAGTGATCAAGGAGCACAACTTCGGCTTGCGCCCTGAAAACTGCCACCCTGCTGGCAGTCCGTTTCCCTACTACAGCGGAAAGATGCTGGAGGAATTCCGCGCCAGCCTGCCTCTGCCTGTGCAGCGTATGCGGATCGATGGTGCCTGGGATCCTCTAGTTGATGAGCGCTGGATCAGCGCCTTTTCTACTGAGACGCACGTTACGGCTCTGCCAGAGCCTCCAGCTGGCGCAACGGTATTCGTTGGGATCGACCATGGGATCGTCGGAGGCAAGCAGGCTGCCTGCGTTGGCGCCTGCGTTGGCGCTGACTCGCTGCGCCCTAGAGTCTGGATCCTGGCGGAGCATGTTGGCCATGGGCAGACGAGCCAGGAGCAGGACGCACGTTCGATCGTCGCTATGCTCCACTCCTGTGGCCTGTCTGTGGAAGATGTGGATCTCTGGGTAGGCGACAGGCCTGCAGACGCCAGAGGCCTAGTGCGGAAAAGCAACACGATCTTACGGAGGCATCTGGCCGCATTGTCTGGCATTGCCTTCAATCGCTTTCCGAGGATCACAACACCGCGCAAATATGACGGATCGGTAGTTGCTGGGCTAACTATGCTCAACAGCCTGTCAGCTACACAGACAAAGACGGTTCCGCACCTTCTGTTGCACCCTCGCTGCCAGGAGCTGGCGCGCGCATTCATGACCTTCCAAGGCCACAGATCCGATCCGCACAAGGATATCTTGGACGCTTGCCGCTATCCTATCGAAAGGCTGATCGGCTCTCAAAGAGCAGTGGCGCTCTCTCTACGCTATGGATGATCCATGCCCTACACTGATCTGATCGTCTTTCCTACCCGTCCACAGATGCCAGATGACGCGCGAGCAACGCACCAGCGCGCGCGCGCAGCGATCCTGGATGAAGACTTCGACGACGTTCTAAGGAAGTGGCTGGCGCTCTATGTCCAGCCAGAGATCCTTGAAACATGGGGCCAGCCAGACACCAGCAACAACCCGTTAGTGTCCTATGTCCACCAGCTGACCAGTCCAGGCAGATACTGCAGGCGCCCAATCCTCTTTCATCCGTCCGCTGCTGCTGATGGCCTGCTTGAGCCAGGAGGCGCCCTGGAGCGCGCTGGCTGGCTCACTAAGGCGCAGACATACGAGCGCCGCACTGTTGGCCTTGGCGATTACTTCGTGGGCATGGATGCGCACTCTGGCGATCTCACGCTGCAGCTGATCGAACCTTCCGACGTTTACCTTTTGGCCGATCCGTCAAACCCGGATCGCGCTGTGGAGCTTTGGCACTTGAGGCCAAGGCGCGATCCCTACCGCGATCGCTGGATTTGGACGTATACCAAGTACGCGATCGGCAACGCAGGCCAGCCAGCCAGCCTGCGAGTCTGCAGCGCTACAGAAAAGGACGAAAGCGGCGAATACCGCGATCTGTCTGTGGAGTTCTTAGGGGAAGCAGGCGCGCTCGTTGGCGATGCTTACCCGTACCGCTATGCAGACGGATCGCCGTTTCTGCCGTTTGTCCAGTTTAGAAGCCAGGACAATGGCCGCTTGTGGCACTGGTCAGAGCTGCGAGGCCTGCACAGAGGAACGCTGCACACTTGCACCTACGCCACCTACGCAGGCAGAGCGGCGCTAGACGCTACAGGCAGCCACGTTCTAACCTGGAACCTGCAGCTACCCGGCGCTGATGTGCGCCAGTCTTCAGGCGAGCAGTACACAAGCGCAGGAGGCCTGGCGAACGGTCCGCCGATTGAGCAGATCCCGATCACACCAGGCGCGATCAGCGCCTGCCAGATCGTGGAACCTGGAGTGCAGCCTGGCGTAAAGGTAGTAGGACCAGGGATCAACCTGGATCCGCTGCATCGCTTTACTCGTGGCTATATCCATGACTTGATGCTTAATCGCGGATTAGGGCAAGCCAGCGTTGAGAAAGTCTCTGCCAACCCTGCATCTGGCGCCGCTCTGCACATCTCAGACAGGCAGCGCCTAGAGTACGCAGAACGCACAGAGCCGCTGTTTCGCGCAGGCGATCTGGCGCTGTTTGCCAAGTGCGCCGCAGTGCTGAACAGGCAGACAGGCTCTAACTATCCAGAGAGCGGCTATTCTATCGTCTACCACAGAGCGCCAAGAAGTCCGCAGGAAGAGCGGAACCAGCGAGAGCGCGATGAGTGGCTTGTATCGAACGGCTACCGCTCGCGCGTTGACGTTCACAAGGAGCGATATCCAGGCCTCAGCACTGCAGACGCCTTGGCGGACTTGCGCCGGATCCAAGAAGAGCAAGCCATGGTTGACGCAAGCGCGAGCGACGAACAGCGCGCAGAAGTTGTGGAAGAGCTGCAGGCAGCAGCCCAGAGCCTCCAGGATATGCCTATGGAGCACGCAGAAGCTGCAGACGCCTTGGCCTCCGTTATCGAAGTGCTGGGCCTTCTAGGAGCACCGCTGCACGGAACAGAGGCATACCGCCAGACAGAGATCCCAGCACAGCTCCAGGAGAACGCGCCAGCAGCGGCAAAGGCTCCAGAGGCTGCAGAGGCTGAGCCTGCGCCAGCAGATCCAGTGGCGGAGCAAGTTGCGGCGCTGGCCCTGAATGGCGCACAAGTCACAGCGGCACAAGGCATCGTTGAGGCTACAGCTACGGGCAGACTGCCAAGGTCCAGCGCTCTGGCCATGCTCACTGCCTTCTTTGCTATGCCAGAAGAGCAGGCAGACGCAGTGCTGGGCAGTGTTGGCGAAGGGTTCAAGCCAGCAACAGGCCTGGAAGAATAGTGCCCACATACACTCCACCCAAAGCCGTACAACGTGCAGCAAGGCAGGCGCTAGACTGGCGCGCCAGCCTGCCTCCTAGCCGTAGAGCTATGACGTCGGTCGGAGTGCGAAGAGCAGTGCAGCTGGCCAACGCGCAGCCTGTTTCCCTGGAGACGATCCGGCGCATGATCTCCTTCTTTGATCGCCACGCTGTGGATCAGGAGGCGGAAGGCTTCAGAGCTGGAGAGCCTGGCTATCCGTCGAAAGGTCGCCAGGCCTGGAGCGGCTGGGGTGGATCAGCTGGGCGCAGCTGGGCGAAGAAGATCGCTAAAGAGTATGATCGGGACTGGTACGACAAGCGCCAGGCAGGGCGCAAGGAGAGACAGTATGGCTGAGACGTTTACCCGCGAACAGATGGAAGACGCGATCCGAGAGCGGATCGAGCGCCTCAAGTCAAAACACAGCGAGCAGATCGCCGCAGTTCGCAGCGAGCTTGCGCTGGCAGGAACAGAGATCGGAAAGCTGCGCGAAAAGGTCACAACGCTAGAGCCTTACGAATTGCAGGTTTCAGAGCTGAACGGCAAGATCGAGCGCGCTGAGCGGGTCAATTTTCTGAGCGAGCTTGGCATTCCAGCAGAGGCGCTGGCAGACATTGAGGCGATCTATCAGTCGCGAACAGTTGGAGAGGAAGAGGCGCCAAGCTTCCGGGACTTCTACTCTGAGGAGGGCGCTGGCCGCAGCGTGCCTCTTCTGGCCGGATACTTTTCCGGCTCTGCTGGTGCGCCTTCGGAGAACGGTGGCATTGCTGTCTCGTCGCCAGTTTCGGGAACCCTTCCGAACGTTCATCGAGGCGCACCAGCATCCGTTCCACGCTCTGGAGCAATGAACCTGGAAAACGCTCAGGCGCTTATGTCTGGCCCTGGCTGGGCAAAGATGAGCCGAGAGGAGCAAGATCAGACGCTGCGAGCAGTAGAGCGCCAGCTAGGCACCAGCTACGGAACGCGCTGGAAGGGTCTACGGTTGACGGATTGAGCGCAGCGAGGCAAGATCCAGACCACAGGCCTACGCGTTCCCGGCGGTAACAGAGGAAGAGGCCAGCACTTAACCGCTAGAAGGAGCCAATTATGGCCGCCATTCCGCCTCCTGCTCTCGCCTCTGCTGTCAACACAGAGGTCGGCTTTGCGTACAACTTTGCCCAGATCGCGATCCAGCGGCGCCTCCAGGACTCGCTCAACGTAGAACAGACGGGTCTTGTGCGCCTTGTTGGCGATGCTGCAGGCAGCGGCTCCGATACGCTGCGAGTGACCAACATCGGAGGCGTTGGCTACAATCAGCCAATGTCTGCGCTGGCCAGTGAGACTGCGGCGATCACTCCTTCGCCCTTTGATCTTGGCTACAGTACGGTAACGATCGCAGACTATGGCCTGGCCTTCGAGGAGTCCTACAAGGCCCAGATCTTGGGCCGCGAACCAGCAGCAATGCTGGACGCACTGGTCCAGACCATGCCAGATTCCTTCCTTCGCACTCTGCGCGATCTGGTTGGAACCACTGTGGCCGGCTTTGCGTCTGCTGTTGGAGTGGACGCTACGGGTATGAGCTTTGACTACTACCTGGATTTCCTGCAGGCAGCGCGCGAAACGCTAGGCGCTGGCAAGCCTGTTGTGATGCTGCACCCTCGCCAGATGACGGAGCTGATCGAGTCTGTGCGCGGAGAGGGAGCGCTCAGCCTGAACCTGGCAGAGTTTGGCGCGCTTACTGGCCTGCAGGACTCGCAGATCTACCGGAATGCCTTTGGAATGGGCGCCGATATTATGATCTCGGATAGCGTCACGACTACCGCCGGAGGCTACATCGGCGGAGGTTACTCCGTTGGCGGTATCGGGTACGCCGTTGGCAGCACTGCTGGCGTTCGCGCTCGTGGCGTTGACGCAATCCGCCTGCCTGAGTTTGGGACGATCATTACGTTCCCGTCTGGCAGCTCTACCAATGGCAAGGAAACCGCAGAAGCGCGCTCCTTCCTTGGCGTTGCTGCTGGCTCTGCTGATGTGTTCCTGCAGCGCCGGATCCTGTCCTAGCTTGCTCGCCTGGCTCTGCGAGCGTGGAGCCAGGCCTTTCCAACCTGAACCAAGAGACAGCCATGCCAATCCGTAAGAAGCGGCCAAACGTCGCACAAGACGCAATCCTTACTGGAGACGTTCCAGACACCCTGGAGCCTGGCCTGGCTGCTCTACTTGAAGACCCGATCAGCGCAGGAGGAACGCCAAGCGGCTTGCCGAAGCTCCGTCCTGCGCCTCCGTTCCTCCTGCGCCATTGGCCTTTGAACTGGGAGATCGCAGAAGTAGAAGGCGCCGCAGTATGGTTGCCGGAAGTGTCGCCGCATCTGCTCGTAAAGGGCGCCGCAGGTATCCGCACTCCGGCTCCGCATGAGCCAGAAAGCAACGCATACGCAGACGCAGTGCTGGCCGCTCGTCGCCTTGGCTGGGTCTATCTGCCGCTCTCTGCGGAGATCCCCGCAAAGCTTCTGCCGCCTGGAGTGCCTGCTGGCCGCTATCGCCGCAGGGTGCGTGGAGTGCATCCGATCACTAAGGCTCTGGCTGAAACCTGGGTGACAGCCTGGGACGTTCCACAACCTGGCCTTGCTAGCCAGCCTCTGCGCTTCACAATGCACCGTGAGAGCTGGGACAAGTGGCGCGCTGCACTTGTGGCCGCTGGCACTCTGGCTGCGCCTACAGAGGTAGCTAAGGCGCAAGTGCGGCAGACGCTCGATCGACACTTGAGCCGGACACTATCTAGCCGCATGGACAAAGAGCAGCGCGCAGCAAAGGCGGAAGGCCTCAAGCACCGGATCGCGCTGGTAGAGGCTGCAGCATGAGCAAAGAGCGCGAAGCGATCCAGAGAGTGGCAGCAGACTTGCGCCGCTCGTCTAATGGACGGTTGACGCAGACGCAGGCGGAAGCCAGAGTCAGAGCGGCTAAGGTTGCCGGAGATCGGCAGCGCGAGAACAACAACCGCTAAAAAGTGGAGAACACATGCCAGCGATCACAGTGCTTCCGGATATCTCTGCGCCTATTGGCGTTCCTTATGGTCTCTTTGATGTGCTGGGCGGAGCCTTTACGGCAACGCTCGCAGGCCCTCTGACCCTTACAACGGATCACCCTGCTGTGATCCAGCTCGATCCTGGTGGCTCTGGTCGCACCATTACTCTAGAGCCAGAGGCTGGAGCTGCTGGGCGCTTCCGTCTGGTTGTCAACAAGGCAAGCGGCGCAGAGGTTCTGACCATTAAGAACGATGGCGCTGTTGACGTTTCAACGCCTACGCAGAGCGAGGCTGCGCTCTTGTACTGTGATGGCACTGCGTGGACTGAGATCGCGATCTTCAGCGTTAGCTTCACCTGATGGCTTCTGGGGAAACCGAATATACCTATCGTCAGACAGGCCCAGATGTGCTCCAGCGCGCCAGGGCCAACACTGTGGCGCTTGAGGTATGGCACAACGGAGCCAAGGTGGCTCCGTCTGTGGCTACGGTTTCCCTGGTTCGCCCCTCTGGAACCTTTGTGATCGAAGACGCAGCGGCCAGCATTGTGTCTGATGTGGCCACATACACGATCAGCGCTGGATCGCTGCCAACCACGGAAGAGACTGGCCGGCTGTATCAGCTGCGCTGGACGCTCACGATCGGAGGCCTGGCGCGCACTCTAAACCGAGCTTGCACCGTTGCTCGCTTTCCAATGGTTCTGCCTGTCACAGACCTAGATCTGACTGAGGGCGAATACCCCGATCTGGTGGATCAGCTGGGCGATTATGGCAGCAACCTCCAGACCTTTCTCTCTGCGGCTAAGCGTGACGTGTTGCGCGAGCTGGAGCAGATGGGCCAATGGCCAGACGTTATCACTGGTCCCTCTGATCTCTATGAGCCGATCCGGCAAGCTGCGTTTGCTAAGATCTTCCGCTTCCTGTTTTCGACCAATGACAGCGAACGTTCGGAGAGGCTGATGGAGCTTCACCGCGCAGAATACGCAAGCGTGATGAAGACTCTGCGCGTTCGCGTTGATCGAGATGGAGACGGAGTGCCAGACACGGAGGCGCGAGAGTCAGCAAGCCGCACAATCCACAGAGGCGGAGCCGTTAGCCGGTACCGTCGCAGATCGGCGCTCTGGTAGGCCATGGCTGGAACGCTTGCAGAGCTTCGCCAGTTTGTGGCAGCAAGGATCGCAGCCTCCAGCACTGCTGGCCTTGCTCAAGGTTCGATCACTTCGCCAACCTGGAGGCAGGAGCGCAGCCCGTTTGCGATCTTAGACTCGCCCAAATCGCGGACGCATCTGGCCTTTAGCTGCCAGATCCAGAGCGCAGACTTTGTGCCTGCTGGCGATGGCTCGTCTTCTGCGTCTCCCTTTGTTGTGGAGGCTGTTCTGGCAGTGCTGTTCCTGTTCAGGGTACGCGCGAGCAGGCAAGCAGACATTGACGCTGCAGCGACTGCGGCGGAGCACGTTGCGCGCTCTGTGTTGACGCTAGGCACAGAGGATCAGGATTATATGATCCTGCCTGATCTCCTGTTTACGCCAACTATGGCAGACGACGGAGAGACGTTAATGGTAGAGCAGCGGTATCGGGTACGCTTTGAAACCACGATCCCTAACAACTAGGAGCGCAAGCCATGCCCAGCAGCCGATACACATCACGCTTGATCTCGGTAAAATTCCAAGACGCAACTACGCCAACAGCGCTTGAGATCGTGGCTGGGCCTGGCCCTGGAGACTCTACGATCGGAGAGCAAAACGCAGAGAACGCAGAGCGTATGCGGGTCACTGATCGCGGAGTGTTTGACGGCTTCGTCTTGGGCGATGATCTGGAACAGGACTTCAGCATCACGCTAGCCGTAAAGAACGAAGCGATCACCAGTGGCAGCGCTGATCGTGTTCGTGACTTTGTGATGAAGACCGGCAACTTTGCCAGCGCTGTGTCTGTCGATCCGACGATCTGGGCCTTCAAGGTGATCGTGACGATGAACGACGGAACCACAACGAGCACCCTAACGCTTCCCCATGTTCAGGGATCAGTCACGTTTGCAGAGGCCAAGGAAGGCGCGACCATGGTCTTTAGTGGCACCAATAACGGCGTAATCGTAGCGACCTAATAGGCGCACAGGAGACAGCATGATCAAGGTCGGAGAGACAGAGCACGAGCAGAAGCCGATCTTCATTCCACACAGGTTCCGGCTCCGCGATGCGTTCATGGGCGCAGAAGGCAGCGCAGACACCCTGATGGCTGTCTGTGGAGCTGTGCTGGCGCAGTCATGCCCTAGCGTGCTTGGTACGCCAATGGCCGAGCAGCGCGAAGCGATCAAGACTCGCTTGCTCGACTACGGAGAGGAGGCAGTTCATGTGCTGTTGTCTTCTGGTATGTCTATGGATCGCTTGATGCAGGAAGGCTCCAGCCTGCTTCTGTCCTCGCTGCGCGAGCTGCCAACAGATCAAGAGATGGAGCAGGCGCAGGATTTTTCCGAAGCACGGACGGAGGCAGACTGCACCATCTCTTCGTCCGTGCAGGCCTCCAGCACTTAGGCGATCCGCTTGGCTGTTATCGTCTGCTCAAGTCTGATCGCGAGGCTTTGATCTTGCTTTTGGGCTTTGAGCTGTTCGAGTCAACGCCCAAGCCTAAACCAATGAAGACGCCCAGCAACATCGTTGGAAACCTTGAGGCGCTGCGCCGTTTTCAGGTAGAGTGATCCATGGCGCTGAGTGAGTTTTTCGAGCGTCAACGCACCTTTAAGCCTTCGCGCAAGGCGATCAACAAGTCTGCGATCTGGAAGCAGCGTGGCTCTTCTTACCTTCGCGGCTATAATATTAAGTTTGATCCTGCGATGTTGGTGCGGCCCGATCCAGACATTGCAGAAAAGCTCCTGGCGCTGATCAACGAGGCCTACCCTGCGATCGGCCAGGCCTTCGATAAAAACATGGGCGAGCTTGCGACTGAGGCGTTTGACCGCTGGCCTGTGGAGACAGGGCTAAGCAAGAGCCTTTTAGGCCTTGAATACTTCGCCAGGGAGGAGACGCTTTCAGGCCAGTTTGTCTGCACTGCGCCCTATGCTTACTTCGTCCGCGATCGGACTAAGCAGGAGCGAAAGCGCAAAAAGCGGCGCCTCTCTTCGTCAGAGCTGGAGATCATGAGCGATCCGCCTGATCGCTATGGGCGCGCGCTCTGGCAACAAGCTTGCCTTGTAGCCAGCCAGCGGATCGATCCGATCACCTACGCATACGCCACAGGAGTGGCCAAGCGGATCAAGGCAGCCACAGGCAAGCGAAGGCGCTCTAAGCGAGGCAGGAGGGTTGCAGATCGTCTAGTCTTCAAGCCAGGCAAGAAGACTGCAGCAGCCATAGCGGCAGACATTGCCAAAGCTCTAGGAGACTGACATGGCCACAGAGCGCAGAGATATTGCGTTGTCGATCATCGCAGATACTAAGCGATATCAACAGGAGCTGGCCAAGATCCCAAACATGACAGACAAGGCGGTAAGCCAAGCCGCTTTGATCGCTGTCAAAGCTCAGATCAAAGAGGAAAACGAGAAGAAGAGGATCCGACAAAAGGCCCTGAACGATCGCTTGCGCGAAGAGGCGAAGGCAGAGAAAGAGCGAGTCAGGATCGCTGAGCGCGCAAACCGAGAGATCGAAGGCTCCTACCGCGATCAGTTTTCCAGCATCAAGGGCCTGTCTGGCGCTGCGTTTGGTGGCGTAGCTGGTGATGCTTTCGATCTGATGGAAGTGCTGACCGGCGCCGGTATGGGCATGGCCGCAGTCGGAGCAGGCCTGGCCGCTCTAGCTATTGCGCCTGAGCTGGTTCGTGGGATCCATGAGTTCGCAGCTGGCGCGCGAGAAACAGCGGAGGCGCTGAACCACACATTCACAGCTGAGCAGGCCTCGAAGGTCATTGCCTACGAAGCATCAGCGGCGCAGCTTACGCGCGAATTCAACCGCATGAAGCTAGAAGGGCAGATCCTAGTCTCTAGCGTCATGCTGCCATTTGTGCAGATTACAGCGCAGATGTTGAGCGGCATCAACAACATCTTAAACAGCGGCACCGTTCTTTACTTCGTCGACTTGTACAACGCGATTGGAGACAGCAAAGACGAATTCATGGACATGCTGGGGCCTATTGGAGAGGTCGCAGTGGCGCTGGCTCGCCTGCCAGCTGCTCCAGTAGACATGCTCATGGCGCTCGGAGACGCACAGGCAGACTTCAGCCCAATGGCTGCTGAGATCCTGAAGGTTGCTAATGCGCTGGACGAAACTGGCAAAGCAGCCAAGCGAGCAGGCAAGGTCTACCACGATGAGAACCAAGACATCGGCGCCTTGTTTGACGAGCGAGAGCGGAAGATCGACGATGCGCGAAAGGCTGAAGAGCAAGCCGCGAAAGACAAAAAGGCAGAAGAAGACGCAGCATACAAGGCAAGCCGCGATGCCCTGAAGCGAGAGCTTGAAGATCGAAAGAAGCTGACTGCTGTGCTCGTTGCTGGCTTTGAGGAAGAGGCAGAGGCAGAGCGCCAGCATCAACTCTTTAAGGCTGAGCAGCATCAACGAGAGATGCAGGCAGCCGAGGAGCTGAAGAAAAAGCAGGACGAAGCAAAGGAAAAGCTCAAAGAAAACATGCTGGCCCTTGCAGATCTGCAGGCTGTGGCAGTAGGCGCGATCGCTACGTTTTCTCAGATGCGCTTTGAGGAGACTCGTGACGGAGCAACGGAAGCAGTTGCCAACGTGGATCAGCTCAAAGGCGAGATCGAAAGCCTAGAGGCAACGCTGGAGACAGCCAGCGCGACAGAGCGCAGAGAGATCCAGGCGACAATCAACGCCAGACAAGACGATCTTGATGAGGCAGAGCACCAGGCAAAGCAGGCAAAGAAGCGAGCGCGCAGCGCCTTCCGTGAGATGAAGGGACTGCGGATCGCAGAGGCGCTGGTGAACGGAGCCGCTGCCGCTGTGCGCGCTGTGGCGGAGCTTGGGCCTGTGGCTGGCGCTATCGCTGCCACTTCGATCGGCATTATGACTGGCGTTCAGGTTGCGCAGATCAAAGCGCAGAAGCCTCCGAAGTTTCACGATGGCGGTATGGTTCAGCCAGACGAAGTTGTGAGCGTTCTGCGGCGCGGAGAGGCTGTCTTGAATGAGCGCGCAGCGCAGCGCCTAGGCAAGCAGGCGATCCAGAGCCTGAACAGAGACGAGCCGCTAGGAGCAGTGAACATTTACTTAGGCGAGGATCTGCTAAGGTCGCAGCGCCTTACCCGCTCTGGGCGCTCTGGCGCTCACTCTGCGATCGGAGCGCGATCGCCGTATGTTGGACGCTAGGAGGCCTGCATGGCTAGAGTTGACAGGACAGCGCAAGGCCTGGCGCCAGTCGATCAGCGCTTCACAGAGAGCGCGATCAACCAGACTGAAAGCACATACACGCAGGCAGGCTCCAGGCCTGGCGTAGCAGTGGCCACAAACAGCAAGCAGAACGCAGCGCCGATCCTGTCTGGCGCGCAGGACACAGCGATCGATCTGAAGGTATCGAAGAGCGGCGATCCGTCCGTTGAGCGCAGAGGCTCCGCGTACCTTTGGCGGAAAGACAGCGAAGCCAACGAGCAGTATCGGGGTTGGACTTCGCCTGTTTGGTGGACCAGGACCAGCTCTGTCCACTTTTCTGGCGTAGCTGCGATCACAACTCTAGACGCCTGCGTGGATCATGACTCGCAAGGCGTTTCCGTGATCTTTGCGGAAGGCACAACAACGCCGCTGTCTTGGCGCCGCTTGACGGAAAGCGATCAGTCATTGACTGCAGCGGCAGAGGTTCTGGCTGTTGGAGGCGGAGCTGGCTCCATGAACGGGCCAGCGTCGATCGTGTCTCTGCCTGATGGACGCAGGATCGTCCTTGACTTTGCTGGCCCTGCCAACCTGCAAGGCCCAACCGTTTACAGCCAAGAGACTGCGCTGGGATCTTGGACAGAGCTTAGCGATGATCCATTCCCTGGCGGAACCTCGTTTGTCGTTGGCGCCGTTGTGGCGCTCTGGCTTCGCTATGCTCGGGGCCAGATCATCTGCCTGATCACAGACAACAACGGCAACTTGCACCAGCTGGCCAGCGCTGATCTTGGGGCTTCCTTCCGCTTTGTGGAGACAGTCACAGGCACCAGCGGCGAGCAAGGCGCAGGCGTTGACGTGTACCCAGATGGAACGATCCTGATCGCGTACCATGACGCAGCAGCAGACAAGCTCCGCACAAAGCGGCTTGGCTCTGCCTTTGAGCCGATCAGCCAGGCGGCAGGAGTGGATCTGCCAACAGCGGCAGATGTGACGCAACAAGAGGTTCCGCTGTCTGTGTCTGTGGACGCTGATGGCACAGCTTACGTCTTGGCGTATGACACCACAAACCTAGGAGCGCCAAGGACATTCCTGCACATTTACGAGAGCACAGATGGAGGCTTGAGCTGGGCGCTGTATGACTCTGGCTGCTTTGGCTCGAATGAGCTGGGCAGCTTCGACATGATCCGCTCTGTGTGCGCCTTTGGCCGCTTGTATGTGCTCTGCGCGCTTGATGCTGTGACTGGCGCGAGCCTGTTTTGGTGTTCTGGCTTTTCAAACGTCACACCAGGCAAGACGCACACAAATCCAGCGCGCACCGGCTTTGCGTCTATGAACCAGAGCACCAGCGGCTATCATGGCAACTGGTGGAGCTGCGCCCTTCCAAGCGCCGGAACCACTGGATACTCTCCTTTTGGTTCTGGCTCCCATGCGCTCGTGGGCTCGTCTGATGATCAGTATCTACAGATCACAACGGCCAGTAATACAGAGGGCTTTCTGGCCAGTCAGACCACTGCCACAGCTGGCGCCGCTGCTGCTGTGTGCTGGTCTATGCGAGTGGTTAGCGGCGGAGGCGTATCTAGCAACGCGATCGCGTTGACGCTTCGCCACAGTGACTCTGCAGGCAACCAGATCGCGCTCTCTGTGCGCTTTGCTGCTGCTGGCTCTGTGCGTCTGACAGACGGAACCAGCAGCAGCGACGCAAGCATCACAACCACAGAGCGAAGAGACTATCTGCTAGAGCTAGCGGCCAGCACTGCGCGCCTGTACTCCAGAGCACATCCTGGCGAAGTTTGGGCGCTCAACTGCTCGATCGTTGGAGTGGCGACTGGCGCCGCTTCAACGCTCGCGCGGACAAGCTGGGGCCATTTGGCCAATAACTCTGCTGTTTCGCACTGGTGGAACGTCGCACACAGACACGAAACCGCAGAGCTGTTGCGCTCGTTTGGCACTGGGATCAGCGCTCAGGTAGGCAAGCGGATCGCTGGATCCGCGTATCCGTTGCCTGGTGTTGGCTCTGCGAGCTTGGCCAGTTTTCTGCGCGTTGTAGGAGGCCACAACAGACCGATCGGAACGCCTGATTTCAACCTTGATCCGTCGTATGATTACCCTGTAGGCGCACTATTCCCGGATCAGTCGCCTAGCCCTTCTGCTAAATGGCGCAGCACCGGCACAGCTGCTGCGGTCGATTTTGTGATCGAGCTTGCGTCAGGAATAGACACCAGGCTGGACGATGTTCTGCCTGTTGTCGTTGTTCGTGCGGCCAATTTTCGGACACTTGAGATCGCCACTGGCACAGCTGCAGGAGTGTTCACAACACAAGCAACGCTTGATCTGTCTGCTGATCTGCCGACCGTTCCGTATACGCGCAGCGGAGACACCATCACGATCAGCGGCTCTCCGTCTGCAGGCGTCTTCCGCTGGCTCCATGCGGACGAGCTGATCGGAGGATCGATTGACTTTGGTTCTGGCGTAGTCAAAACCATCTTGAGCCATACCGCTGGCTATCCAGACAGCGCAGCCAGCGTGGTTCCGGTGTTTCGCGTTGATGACTCTGGATCGGTGCCTGCCTCTGGCTCTGCTACGCTGATCCATCACTCTGGCGTCTGTGTGCTGTCACAGTACGCGCCAGCTCCAGCGCGCTTCTGGAGGTTCCGGATCCCAGTGCAAGACACTAGCTCCGGAGTCTTTGAGGCAGGCACTCTGGCGATCGGTGCTGCAGTGGTTCCGGGTAAGCGCTGGGCGGAAGGCTTCACGATGGCCTCAGAGCCTATTGTGGCCGCTTCAGACAGCCAGAGCGGTACCAGGCGCCTGGAAGAGCGAGGCGAGCCCAGAAGGCGCCTCACGTTCAGCTGGAGCCATGGCGTTAAGCTTGACCGCTTGCGCAGTGCTCCGCTGACTGCTGACACGATCAGCGCCGCAGCAGGGTTGCCGGTGCTGGCCGGTCGCGGAGATGTGCTGTGGCAGCTTGAGGCGCTGCAGAGCCGCAGCAAGTCTGGCCAGATCCCGATCGTGGCTGTGCCTGCAATACCGGCGACAACGAGCACGATCACAGATCCGAGCTTGTATCTGTTCGGCCTAATGGAAGGAGCGATCCAGGCTGCTCATGTGCTGGGCGATGAAGGCACTGACGAGTATCTGAGGATCGAGTCTGTGACGTTGACGGAGCTGGTCTGATGGCGCTGCCTAAGAACTGGCGCGATCTGGTTGGCGCTGTTGGCCGCTTCGTGCTTGCTGTGGAGTGGTACGAAGGCGGAACCCTGCACTTTAGCGATCAGGCGTTCACGCTTCCTAGCGATCGTGGCGATCTGCTGGTGGAGTCTGGCCTGGCTGCGATCACAATGAACCGCGCGGAGCCTTCGCCGGAAGTGCGGATCACTGTTGACAGTCAGGCTGTTGACTGGCTGGCCGCATGGAGGCGAGGCCTATTCTTGGAGCGGATACCTGCTCGCCTGTACCGCTGGCACACAGGAGACACCCTGGAAGGCGCGCGCCTGCTGGTGGATGGCTTCCTAGGTTCTGTGGCCTTGGCAGATCCTACGGCTCCAGGGCGGCTTGCCGCTGTGCTGCGGACTCGCGATCGCAGTGTGGGCCAACTGATCCCAAGCCAGACAATATCCTTCGAGTCTATCGGCAGCTTAGAGGTTGCAGGCGCCTCCCTTCCTGCCGTGGTGGTGAGTAATGGGCCGTCCATAGGCGCTTATAGACCCGAAGTCTTCGGGCGCCCAGGAGCGCCCACCGGGCGCCCAGCGGTTCCCATGCTGGAGCTATCGCTAACGGATGACACGCTCGCAACAGGCGGCGGAACGCCGAGGCCTCCTGCGTGGCTTCTGTGTGGACACTTGATCAAGGCGACATCCGTTCAGATCTGGGATCAGTCTGGCGGAGCTGTAGCCGTGATCGAGAGTGTTTCAGAGGAAACCGATCTCCAGTTTCGGCGATTCTCAGCAGTGAAGAAGAACGGCAATCCCTGGGCGCCGCTATCGGATGAGCGGTGCAATACGGGCCGCAGCTTCTGGTATGGCTTCCTTACTGGCGAAGGCAGGCCCAATCCTTACCGGCCAGGCGATCTGCGTGGCTTATCTGATGTGCTGCGTTTTCTCTACGAGCGGATCGGCCAGAGGCGGATCGACCTTGGCAGGATGGAGAGCTTTGCTGGCGAGCTGAACCAGTACAAGATCGACTGTGTTCTAACTGAGCCGATCGAGCTGGAGCAGTGGATCAGCGGCGAGATCTTGCGCGTTTACCCAGTGCGGATCATTGAAGGTCCGAACGGCCTTTACTGCAGGCGCCGCACCTTCAGAGCCTCAGAGGCTGATGCTGTTGTGACGCTCACAACAGGCGCAAGCGGAGGCCTGCGCGTTGCTGCTGACTCTCCGTTGACTCCGCTGGCAGTGTCTCTGGCTACGCAAGCGCGCATTGAGTACGCCTTTAGAGAGCTGTCTGTATACAGTCAGGCGATCACTGTTGGAGTCACTCCTGGCGCTGTGGCGCTTGAGGAGGCCTCAAGCCTGCGCCAGTCTGGCGCACATTGGGCAGAGATCGCGGAGCCTTACGCTGGCACTGTTGAAGCAGTGATCGAGGTTCCGACAACCTGGGATCCTGGAACGGCGCAGCGCTTGGCCCTTGACTACCTAGATCGCGAAGCTCTGCCACGCTTCCGCCGTTCCTATGTGGGCGGAGTAGAGCTGGAAGGCCTAGCGATCGGAGATGTTGTGCGCCTTGACGATCCGGCTCTGGACGCTGCGCAAGTGCGGCTTGCGACGATCGAAGACATAGAGATCGGCTCTGCCTCTGTGCGCGTTACTTTGGAGCTGATGCGGGATCCGCTGCTGTATGATGTGCCAACAAGCTAGGAGCCACAAATGGCGACAACACTAACGATCGGCCAGCCAAAGCGGATCAGCCTTGGAACGACTACCGAGGAGATCACTGTACCAAGGAACGCGCGATACCTCCGGATCGAAGCGTTGGCGCATGATGTGGCGATCGCAGTCACAGGCACAGACGGAGGCGCCCTGGCTGCCGACTTCGAGACGTACCCACAAAAGGCGATCTATGTGCGTAGCATGTTCAATACACAAGGCAAAGCGCGCCATATGACAGATCAGCTGATCTATGTGGCGGTAACTTCTGGCACTGGCACAGTGGGCATCACTGCCATGTATGAAGGCGCCTGATCATGCCCTTTCCACTGATCAGTATGGGGCCTGGAGATGGAGGCAGCGCCACAGCCTGGCGCCAGCTTATGGCTGCAGATGTTGTAAACGAGGAAAATACAGGCCTTAAAACATCGATCGCAGACACAGCGGACGGCATCAGCTATCGAGGCTCTGCGGCCACAGGAACCGGCGCCAGCAACTTCCAGATCGAGCACGCATATCGGGCGATCTGGGATCTCATTGATCCAAGCACTGGCGCGCTTGTTGATTGGGGGACTGGCCAGTATCGAGGCCTGGAGATCTGGTTGAAGTATGGGCCAGAGTTTCCAGCAGGAACCCGCGAAGGCTGCGTATTGGCGATCGGAAACATTGCCTCCACGATTGCGATCGGCTGTGGCACTGCTGGCCTAGGACTCCAACATCGGATTGTTGCTGCTGGTTGGTCTGTCAGCTCTCAGGACGCCATGACATGGACGACTGACTCTAGGGTATTTGGAACTATTAGCGTACCAATGCAGGGTATTGGGCCAAATGTGCTTTTAGATCTAGCCAATGCGACTCAGGTTGATGACGCAGAGTCCCCGGCTAGAGTCCAAAGCACAGTTACGGCAGTTTGGTCGTTTTCCGCTGAGGATGATCTGCAACTCCTGCTTGCCATGGGCGGAGATATCGACGTAAAAGCCTATTACCGACTGATCAAAACGCCAAGCGCGCCAGCTTAGGGATCGCCTGTGGGAGTTGTGACGCTGGCCCGCAGAGAGCGCCTGCCTTGCTGCACGTTTGTAGCGTTGGCGCTGCTTGAGGCGGAAGGGCATCAGATCGAAGCGATCAGCGATGGCCCAAAGGCCTCTGGCTTGGCCTGGTGGCAGCAGGCTAACGTATGGGATCCGGAGGAACCCTGGAGCGCGCTGCTGGCTGCGCAGTCCATGACAGGCGGAAGCGGGCTGCGTGTGATCTTTGTGGGCGATGTGGCTCCGCCTTTGAAGGCTGGGCGCTGGCATGTTGTGCAGCGCTGGAAAGGCCTAGACGTTGGAGCCGATCCTGGCCCTGATGATGATCGCGTAATTGCTGGCCGCTCTACTGGGCATACCTACTTTGCCCACATGGATCAGCGTGGCAAAGTGCGGATCGTGCAGTCGTCAGAGGCGAAAGGCTACAGAGACACACAAGAGCAGGATCCCGACGGTTGGCCAACATGGAGCGGCGCTGCTGGGCTGAGCGGGTATAGTGTCGGTATCTGTTACCTGCCGTTGGAGTGGAGATGGCCTGGATCCTAACGTTTAGCGCTCGCATGACTAAGGCCCTGGCTATGGTGTCAGATGCGATCGAGCAGGCGCGCTCTGATGATGGCCGGATCTCGCCAGACGAGGCGGAGATCATTGCGCGCGAGCTGTCCGCGCAGGATGACTGGATCCAGATCCGTGTCAGAGGCGTAGACGTTGCAGGGCCAGAGGCTCAGGCGCTGCTCTTTGCTGGCCTTGCTCGGATCTGCGCGCGCGCCAACAACGCGCGGAACGGCTGATCATGCTCTCGACTAGGCTCAAGCTTGAGTCAGAGACGATCCTAGACGGCATACCGGATCAGGCTAGGCGCAGCCACGCTGGAGCAGTGCTGGCAGACTCTGTGGTGGCTCTGCAAGACCACGAAGCGCGCAGGCCAGTGGCAGAGGCCTTGGATCAGGTTGTGCGCCTCATGGAGCGAGTTTCTGCGCACTTGGACTCTGCCAACGATCCTGCGTCTGGCTTTGCTGGTGTGTTGGCGTCGATCGATGCGCGAACCTGGATCGGGATCATCCTGGGTCTAGCCGCAGCGACTGGCGCCGCAACAGGTTTGGATGTTGCTGACTTGCTCCAGGAGTTGCCATGATCTGCGACAAAGACCGGATCGCTATGCGGCGCGGAACCATGACAGCCGGAATGGATCTGGCGCAAGTGGCGCAAGCTCGCGAAGCGATGGCCGCTCTGGCTTGCTCCATTCCTGATCCGGCTCCGCCAGTTGCGCTGCTGCCTTGGCGGACTGCTGTGTTGGCTGGCTTGCTCGTTGGGTCCTTAGTCTGGCTCTTTTCGGCATAAATGAGCCAGACGCTGGCCTGATGCTTTAAGCCTTCGCGCGCTGCGCTTGCTGCGTTTTTCCTGCGCCGCAACAAGACGAGCTTGCGAAGTTTTGGAGCGCTGACAAGCTGCACGCTCCAGGCTGAGCCAGGCCTTCGCTCATGGCTTCGCCTGCTGCGCGTTCGCAACATCTGCAGCAAAGGCCAAGAGCGCTGCCTTGTCGATCTTTGTGTACCACTCGATCACAGCGCCAGGCAAAGAGCAATAGTGCCACAGGCTGGCAGAGCCTGTGGCAAACTTCGCAGAGACGGAAAAGCGGCGATCCAGCTCTGCTGCCTGCTCTGGTGTCACGTTGTCGACGTAGAACCTCCACTGGCCGGAATACCTCTGAAAGCTCACAGAAGAGATCTGATCTGTTGAGATCGGAAGGTCTGCGCAGAACTCTTCCAGATCTGGCGGATTGTGGAGCTTTCGGATCATGGCTGCCTCTTGTTGCGGTATCGAAGAACGGTAGAAGCGGAGACACCCTGCGAGGCTGCGACCTTTCGATCGCTGGCCTCGCCAGGCTGGAGGCCTTCCGCATTGGGCCTCCAGCTGCCAGGAGGCCTGCCACGCTGGCCAGCTGCTTGGATCTGGTGCTTGTGCCTGTAGCGCATCACAGCGCGCCTAGAGACACCCTGCGAGGCTGCGACTTCTCGATCGCTGGCCTCGCCAGGCTGCAGAAAGAACGGAGCAGGCTCAGGGCGCCAGCTGTGGCGAGTCCCTGTTACGGATACCGCAGCGCACCGCGCGCAATTGCATCCAGCGCGCCAGCTCACAGCGGGCCCCTAGAAGGCTGCTGCGCCAGCTCTCCGAAGTAGACAGCGATCCGCTTGGCAACGCTGGCAGGCATTGGGCCAGCGCCGCTCCAGCCACTAGCCTGGCTGCTGGGCGCCTTGGCCTTGGCTGGGCAGCTGTGCCGCTCTGCTAGGTCTACTCTGTAGTAGGGCAGCTCATGGCCGCAGCTACAGCGCGCGCGCTGATGCCTGACGTTGTAGGGCTCCGCTGGCAGCGCCTCGAAGCCTAGCGCCTGCATCCTGGCAAGCTTGCTGCGCCGGTTTTGGGTCATGACAGCACCATCCAGATCGCCAGGGCGCCAGCTGCCAGCGCTGTAGCCTTGCGATACGGGCGATCCTCTAGCGGCTCTGTGGCCATTGGGACGAACCACACAACCAGAGCACAAAGGCCCATTGTGAACGCTCCAATCATGCTGCCTCCAGTGCTGCCTCTAGGGCGCTGATAGCCTCGCCAACATCGATCAAAGCGTTCCAGACGTAAGTATGTGGCGGAGTAAAAGCCAAGCACCAGACCAGCTGCGCCCTGACGGAAGCGCACAGCGCAGCAGCTCTGGCCTTGATCTGCTCATTAGTTGCGGCAGGCATCAGCTGCGCTCCTTCTGGAGCATCTTGGCCAGCGCCCGATCTCCACGGATCCTAAGCACGGGATCTGCGTCTTCGCAGACTTGCTCCTTTGTTGGCGCTTCGTCTGCTGCTCCGTTGGCGCGCGCCAAAGCTGCCAGGTACAGTTCCATCAACGCTGCCTTGCTGACTCTCTCCAGCAGCCAGCGCCCAGCGGCTGAGCTGGTTTCGAGCTGTGGCCCTTTGTTGCCGATCCTTGCCATGCTGTCTCCTTTGGGCCTATCCGCTAGGCCATGCTCCATCCCTGCAGGAGCGCGCTCCGAAGAGTGCCAGCGGCTTACGGCGCCGCTGTTGCCGCTGTGGCTTAGTTGGCAGCGCCTTCCAGCTGCTTTACTACCTTTACAGCGCTGGCCTTGACTGCCAATGACTCCAGGCCAATGGCCGCAACTAGATCTTGCAGCTCTCGGATCAGGCTGTGGTGCGCCGCTTCGCCTCGCTCGATCACGCTTAGCTCTTTGATGACACCAGCAGCAGCGCGCAGCGCTTGTGGTGTGTTGACTGCTGTTTTGGACTGAGTTGCCACTAGACTTTCAGGCAAAGCGCAACGGGTCAGGGCGGTTTCCCCTCGCGCAAGGTACGCGATCACACGGTGATCCTTGATTACTTCCCAGCCAAGCACCCTGCCGGTAGTCCCTTCAGATGATGAAAAGTTCCAAGAGTGCCACCACTGCCCGCCAGCAAAAATCTGTTCATTACGGCCTATGTCTTCAAGACGCTTCATCATAGCTGCTGTCTCCTTTGGGCCTATCCGCCAGGCCGTGCTCCATCCCTGCAGGAGCGCGCTCCGAAGAGTGCCAGCGGCTTACGGCGCCGCTGTTGCCGTGCTGAGGCTAGCAGGCTGCCGCAACAACTAGAGCCTTAGCCTCTCGGAGAGAAACCCCTTCTGGAAACTCCACAACAAGAACATCATCAGCCTCGTTAATGGCTTCACCGTCGTAGTCGTAGGGCTTACTGTTGTCACGAGCAAGGCCAAGCCGAGCGCCCACTTGATAGCGGGTAGGGCGCTGCCTCTCTAGCGATCCTGCATAGACTCCGTCAAGGTACAGCGACCACCCCGTGACTCCGTCTTCAGTCCCGTCTTTTGTCCAGGTTGCGCGCTTGGCCATGCTGTCTCCTTTGGGGCCGGTTTATCCGACCATGGACAATATATAGAAGCACCAGCCACGCAAGGCAAGACTAATTTGTGGCGCGCTCGTCTTCGTAGCTTTGAACGTCAAGATCTAGCAGCGCCTCTCCTGCCTTTGTCAGCTGGTACCTGTATGGCCTGGCCTCGCCTCTCACAGCCACCAGGCCTCCAAGGCAGGCGCGTTGCATGAGCTGCCTGCGTCCATGGGGCCTGCCTGTGTGCTTGGCCAGCTCCGCTATGGTCGCAGAGCCTCCAAGCTCGCGCAGCAGCTGCAAGCCGTCTAGGGTGTCAGAGCGTGGGGCGTACAAGCAGAAGCCAAGGCGCGCAGCCTTCAGAGCTACGCTGGCTGTGCGTTCTGGGCCTGCCATGTCAGCGCCTCAAGATGCTGAACACCAGCAGAATAGGCACCAGGCCCACGATCCAGCTCAAGCCGCAACAGCTCGTTGTCATGACCACAGCCAGGCCGTTGTCTGCTGGTCCTAGGTCGCGCAGCGTTGCGCCAGTCCAAGCCAGCCACATAGACACCATAGCAGCGGCCCAAGCAAGCGAAACGCAAAGCTGAAGCCACCAGATCCGATCGTTCCAGCTCATGGCGCCGCCTGTTCTGCGTCATTGATGGCTTGGCGCAGCTGCTCCAGGCGCTCTGTGATCAACGCCAGAGCAGGCAACCCGACTGCGGCTAGGTGCGTGACCTTCCAGCGCCCTTCCAGGCTGCAGAGGCCAACAGACAAGCCGCAGATCAGACCTTCAGAAAGATCCGCAGCAGTCGAGGCCCAGATCCAGCGCTCGGAGCTTGGGCCGCTCCACCTTACGCGCCAGCCTGCCTCCGTTAGCGCTCGCTCTATTGCT
>MDTC01016286.1_pt1 | contig 22977 bp, 17 predicted proteins | sample 811181 | NCBI WGS metagenome assembly MDTC01 (sample SAMN05326644, study PRJNA326480) | marine metagenome | isolation source: seawater | place: Pacific Ocean: North | collected 2011 | reverse complement strand
CCTCAAGAAGAGGGGTTTTAAGGGTGGTCCCACCTGGGCTCGAACCAGGGACCAACTGATTATGAGTCAGCTACTCTAACCAACTGAGCTATAGGACCTAAATTCATCACAATATAATGTTTTGAATTTCGCAATAGATTGTCCTCGAACTTTTTCTTTGAAACGACAACCTTAAAACTCGTGCAAAGATAATCCAAATCTCAAATAAAAAAAGATTGTACTCAGCGTTCTCGACTGCGTAATAAATTTTTATCATTCAAAAAGAAACGACAAGAATCCATGCAAACTAAGGTTGATGTTGAAGGTTTAAGTTTTGCAGTATCTTTGAGCTCAGATGGAATCAGAAAGACAAAAAAAGTTCGCAGCCCTCATTCAAAAAGACCTTGCTGAAATATTACAACGAGCAGCCCAAGATGGAGGTCTGTTAGGAACGATAATTTCAGTTTCTAAAGTTCGCGTAACTGTCGATCTGTCTATTGCAAAGATTTACCTCAGCATATTTCCTTCCGACAAAGCCCAAGAATTAATCGAGGGCATTAAATCAAACGCCGCTCTGATCAAGCACGAAGTTGCCCAACGAACTAGACACCAAATTCGAAGAATGCCAGAGCTTCTTTTCTTCGTTGACGATTCCTTAGATTATATGGATCAGGTGAACAGCTCTTTGAAAGGTGAAAACAACCCTCTTAAAAACCCAGAACTGTTAGCTAAACGAAAAAAGAAGTGAAAGCGCTATTTTACATTGCTCAAAAATATCTTTTTTCAAAAAGCACACAGCGATCTGTCAACCTTATCAATTACATCACATTTACCGTGATTATCATTGGAAGTGCAGCCTTATTTATAGTCCTCTCGGCATTTTCTGGTCTACGAACCTATAGTTTGAGTTATACAAACAACTACGATCCTGATTTTCAAATTAGCCCATCGAGCGGAAAGTTTCTTAAGGTCTCTGATGATGAGCTTCAAAAAATCAGAGGGCTTGATGAGGTAACCTATCTAGCCGCAGAAGTAAGAGAAAAAGTCTATCTGCAGTTTAAAAACAATAGTACCATCGCCACTATTGTTGGCGTTTCTGAAAACTACTCTGAGGTTTCGCCTATAGATGAAGCTCTTTTCTTTGGCAATTGGAATTTAGAAAACAACCTTTCTTCAATCGGAATTGGGCTTTCTAACAAATTAGAGCTTCCTATTTTAAACTTCGAAAACCCCCTACAATTGCTAGTTCCTAAAAAAGGTAATTTAAATTTTGCTAGTCAAAGTATAGGCAGTCAGCCTTTCAATAGAGCCCACGTAGTTGTTTCAAGTGTTTTTTCACTCGATGAAGAATCAGACAATAGTTTGCTTTATACCGATATGGCTTTAGTTCAAGATTTACTCGAATTACATCCTGAAGAATACACCTCCTTGATCGTGCGTGCTAATAATCCCCAAGATTTTAAAACGATTTATGCTGAGCTGCGTGAGCTATTATCTGAAGAAATAGAAATCAAGAGCAAAGAAGAGTTCAACGCGGCCCTTTACAAGATGCTCAACACTGAGTTTGCAGCAACTTATACCGTATTTACGCTCATCTTGATCATTGCCTTGTTCAACTTAACCGGTGCGCTTATTACCATTATCATTGATAAAAAAAAACAGCTTAGATCAATTGCTCAAATGGGGCTTACTATTTCTCATCTCAAATCCATCTTCTTTGTACAAGGCCTATTCATCAGTGTTTTAGGGGGAGGGGTTGGTCTTCTTATTGGATCGTTAATTATCGGCTCACAAATTCAATTCGAATGGCTTAAAATAGCACCAAATCTACCCTACCCAGTAAATATAACAGCTGTAAATTACCTAATTGTATTAGTGACCATTTCTGTACTAGGAAGCATCTCTTCGCTTGTTGCTGCACAAAAAGTATCGCCTAGATTGCTATCCTAGGCTAGTTTGCAAAAGTCGAAGTCAGCAAACTCGTGATAAGCTTCATCAAAAGCTTTAAAGACCTCTTGAGCGGTATCCGAGGTCACCATCTTCATACGATGGGGTTTAAAATTGGGTATCCCCTTAAAATAATTGGTGTAATGTCTTCTTGTTTCAAAGACAGCCAGTTTTTCGCCTTTCCATTGAATAGACATCTCCAAATGTCTTCTTGCGGCTTCAATACGATCGAGCATGCTCGGAGGATCTTTATGAGTTCCTGTTTCAAAAAAGTGTTTTACTTGCCCAAAAAACCAAGGATTGCCAATACTTGCCCTTCCAATCATTGCGCCGTCTAAACCATACTCATCTCGCATTTTAACTGCAGCCTCAGGGCTGTGAACATCTCCATTTCCAAAAACTGGAATTTGCATTCTCTGATTGTTTTTGACTTGCGCTATAGGTTTCCAGTCTGCGTCTCCCTTATACATTTGTACTCGGGTTCTACCGTGAATTGAAATGGCTTTAATTCCCACGTCTTGCAGGCGTTCTGCAACTTCTACAATTTGTATGCTATTGCTGTCCCAACCTAAACGCGTCTTAACAGTGACTGGTAAGTTTGTGTGCTTTACCATGGCCTCAGTTAATTTGACCATAAGCGGAATGTCTCTAAGTATTCCCGCTCCTGCATTTTTACACACCACCTTTTTTACAGGACAACCAAAGTTGATGTCTATGATATCGGGTTTGGATTGTTCGACAATTTCCACAGCTCTGAGCATAGAATCCATTTCAGCGCCGAATATTTGAATGCCTACTGGTCTTTCCTTTTCGTAAATATCCAGTTTAATTGTTGACTTTGCCGCGTCTCGAATCAATCCCTCCGAAGATATGAATTCAGTGTAGACAACGTCTGCACCGTTCTCCTTGCAGAGTGCTCTAAAAGGGGGGTCACTCACATCTTCCATTGGAGCCAACAAAAGAGGAAATTCAGGCAGGGCGATATCAGCTATTTTCGTCAACGCTTCAATTTTAATCGTAACAAATTTAGGTATTAACCTTTATCTTCTAAACGACTGCGCTCACTTTTGTCTAACTGTAGATCTTTTTCGGTTAATTTAAAGTTGCCCAAATTAAATTGAACTCCAAACTTTACGAACTGAGTTTCGGGAACCGTTCTAAAATAGTTGTCTTGATTTAAATAACGGCTAGTGTAAACCGCATTTGCCTTTCCTAGCAAATCTTCCGCGCTGAGACTAAGAACAATCCTGTCATTATTGAAGGTCTTGCGAAGTCCAAAATTCAGAAGCGTTATCGGAGATTGTATATAAGAGCCAAACAAGTACTTTGAAAAATATGAAGCACTCAATTCAGCGGTAAAATCTCCTTCCTTGTTCAACACTACATCATTTTTTAAAAAGGCAAGTACTCCTTGTATTTCATTGGTGTAAGCCTGATTGTTTGAGGCCTCTGCGACAAAAGTTTCATCTTCATAAAACAAAGAGAGATATAAATAAGTTTGCCAGAAATTGGTTATAGCTCCGACATAAGTCACATCCAAACCATAAGAATTACTAGACAGCACATTTTGCCTGTATTCTCTTAATAGTCTATTGTCATTGTCTTGAAAAACCAAATAACTGATGTACTGGCCGTTGTCGCGATAATAGACATCAAAATACCAGTTGCTTAAACTCATGTTGAAGTTTAGGTTGTTTGAAAAGCTTGGCTTCAAGTTTGGGTTTCCTTCTAAAAAATCATTTTCTGTAGAATAAAGGCGAAAGGGGTTTAGATCTTGATAACGAGGTCTGTCAATCTTTCGTGCATAATCTATAGTTATCGAACTACTCTCGTTTAAGTAATAACTCCAGGCCATCGACGGAAATAGTCCGTTCACTTCAAATTCATTGACCTCTCCACTAGCGGATGAAGTTCCTTTAGACAAAGAATGCTCAGCTCTTAATCCAAGGCTTAAGGCTGATTGATCCCAACTAAAATCTGATTGAATATAATACGCCTGAACTTGTTCTTCATAAACAAATCTATCGCTAAGAGGAGCTTGTCCCCCGCCAGAGGAAAAGTCAATTTGAGTTTTGATGTTGTTCTCCGAATCAATCACTGCATTTTTTGCGCCCACCGAAAATAAATGATTCTCTTGAAAGGGAATACTGTAATCAAGTTGTTGAATGTTAATGTCAATAAGTCGGTCCGTGACAAGGCTTAAATCAACTTCGTTCAAGACAGTATTAGATGGGGTCGTATAAGTTGAATTAAGGTATTGTGCTGTACTTTCGTCAAAAAGAGTTTTATGTAAGTTCAGTTTTAGTTTAGCCTCAGACTGTTTAAAACCAAGCTCATAGGTAAGATCAACAGCGATATTATCTGTGGTTCTATTTTCATTGCCGTCTGTAGCCTGAATAGAGTCTAGTGCAGAAGAAAAAATAGACGTGCGTTGTGCGCTTTGAAAATCTTGCTTCTTGTTGGTGCTATAATACGACTGTAATGATATTGATTGTCGGTCTGACAATTGATATTCCAAGTTAGAACTAAAGAGCTGAGGAGTAGACCTAATGTCCAACTGATTTTCAGCGACCCACTCTTCTGTTGTGGTGCTACTGTTAATAAAGCGAATTCCTTTTTCCCCGGTGTCTCTTTCTTTTTTTGGATTCAAGGCGTAGGTAAAATAAGCGCTAAACCGATTTGATTTATAGAAATGAGCCGAACTCAACTCATATTTTGGAAAAATCCCCTGGGTGTAGTTCACGCTTAATGTTGACTTGTATCCAGGGTTAATATTTGCACTAGTGTTAATATTCACAATAGCTGCAGCTTCAGCATCATACTTAGCTGAAGGGTTTGATATAACCTCAACCGATTGAATTTGAGATCCAGACAGCACCTTGAGTAATTGTAACGTTTCCTCAAAAGACATCGGCACCTCTTTTCCATTAATATAAACCTCTGCAGCTTGACCCTTAATTTCAATTTGATTTTGGTTATATACAACGCCAGGGGTGTTTCTCAAGACATCCCAGCTGTTTCCCGCGCTTACAATGCTGTTTTCAACCTCAAAGACTAATCGATCGGGGTATCGTTTAAGACTAGGCCTCTTGTAGGCTACGACGACTTCGTCAAGCTCTAAAACAGCTTCGGGTAAAACAACTGAACCGAAGTTCGTATCATTCATAACGTCTACGGCTACACGGTCAGAAGTATTACTCATGAACACTGCTTCTAAGAAATAAATGCCCTTTTCGACATTTTCGAAGCGAAATAATCCTTGGTCGTCCGCAGAAGTTCCTTTATAAAAAGTGGAATCCTGTGCGCTGAACAGGCTCACCGCAGCATAAGGCATTTTCTCTCCTAAGTTTTTAGTAATAACCCTTCCGTTAAGCTCATATTGGGCAAAGATTTTCGACACTGTCAATAATGTCAATAATGCAAAAAACAAAAGGGGGTTTTTAGTCATGCTCAAAAGGGTTGTTGTAAAACTACTAAATATATTTTCTCAGCCACAAAAAGATTATCTTTGCCCAGCAAAGAGCTCTGTTATATATTCCCTCTTTACAGCTATGAAAAACATAAGAAACTTTTGCATTATTGCGCATATAGACCACGGTAAAAGCACATTAGCAGATAGGCTTTTAGATTTTACTGGTTCTATAAGTGATCGTGAAAAACAAGACCAACTTTTGGACAATATGGACCTTGAGCGTGAACGCGGAATTACCATAAAGTCTCACGCTATCCAAATGCAATACGAACACAATGGAGAAATCTATACGCTTAATCTTATTGACACTCCCGGTCACGTCGATTTTTCATACGAGGTTTCGCGTTCAATCGCCGCCTGCGAAGGAGCCCTCTTAATTGTAGATGCTGCACAATCCATTCAGGCTCAAACCATATCAAACCTCTACTTGGCCTTAGAAAACGATTTGGAAATTATTCCTGTGTTAAATAAAATTGATTTACCCAGCGCCAACCCAGAAGAAGTCACGGATGACATCGTAGATCTACTAGGTTGCAAGGCAGAAGAAGTTGTGCCTGCAAGTGCTAAGACAGGTTTAGGAATAGAAGACATTTTAACCGCTATCATCAAGCGTGTACCGGCACCTAAAGGTGAGCCAGGAGGTACGCTGCAAGCCCTTGTTTTTGACTCTGTTTACAATCCATTTAGAGGAGTAGAAACCTATTTTAGAGTGCTTAACGGGTCAATTAAAAAAGGTCAAAAAATAAAATTTATGGCCACCGGCAAAGATTACTTTGCAGATGAAATAGGTACATTAAAGTTAAAACAAGAACCAAAGAAAGAAATTCACGCCGGAGATGTTGGATACTTAATTACCGGTATCAAAGATGCCCGAGAAGTAAAAGTAGGGGACACCATAACCCTTTCAGGTTCACCGGCAAATAGTGCAATCGAAGGTTTTGAAGATGTAAAACCCATGGTTTTTGCAGGCATTTATCCGGTAGACACGGAAGACTATGAAGAACTGCGTTCATCTATGGAAAAGCTTCAGCTTAACGATGCCTCCTTAGTTTTTGTCCCAGAAAGTTCTGCGGCATTGGGCTTTGGTTTTCGCTGCGGATTCTTAGGTATGTTGCACATGGAAATTATACAAGAACGGTTAGAACGGGAATTTAATATGACTGTTATTACAACTGTTCCAAACGTTAGTTACCATGCCTTTACCAAGAAAGATCCAGATGAAATTGTGATTGTCAACAACCCCTCTGACCTGCCCGACCCCTCAAGTATTGATCGCGTGGAAGAACCCTTTATAAAAGCTTCAATAATCACCAAGGTAGATTTTGTTGGAAACGTAATGTCGTTGTGTATAGATAAACGTGGAACAATAACCAATCAAACCTACCTCACCACCGAACGTGTAGAGCTAAGTTTCGACATGCCGCTTGCGGAAATTGTTTTTGATTTTTACGACCGATTAAAAACCGTTTCCAAAGGATACGCTTCGTTTGATTACAGTCCATTGGGGTTAAGAATATCTAAGCTTGTTAGAGTGGACATCCTGCTCAATGCGCAACCAGTTGATGCCTTGTCTGCGCTAGTTCACTTTGATAACGCGCATACCATAGGCAAAAAAATGTGTGAAAAGCTAAAGGAGCTCATTCCACGACAACAATTTGACATTCCTATTCAAGCCGCAATTGGGTCGAAAATTATTTCAAGAGAAACCATCAAGGCCTTAAGAAAAGATGTTACGGCAAAGTGTTATGGAGGAGACATTTCTCGTAAAAGAAAACTTCTTGAAAAACAGAAAAAAGGAAAAAAACGCATGCGTCAGGTAGGTAATGTTGAAATTCCACAGCAAGCTTTTATGGCCGTTCTCAAGCTTAACGATTAATTTGTATATTAATGCAAAGAATTGTTAAACCTTATGGAAATCAAGAAGACGAAGGAGGGTTTTAATACCATTTTATTTGGGTTTGCCTTTTCCCCCACGCTTAATCAAAACATCACTGAAGTCACTAGAGTAGCCCATTATTTTGATGCCGAGCTCATTTTAATGCACGTAGGCGCCTATAATGAACAAAAAGAGGGTGAGATTAGCAGGGTTATAAACAAGACGGAGTATCCAGACAAAGTCAAGGAAATTATTTGGAAAGAAGGCGACCCCTATTCTACCATTAAAAACTTCGTTAACAATTCTGGTGTTGATTTATTAGTGTTGGGAGCGCAACAACACGAAACTCTGTATCGTTTTTATATAGGTTCTGTCGCTCGTAAATTAACCCGTCATGTCAATTGTTCTGTACTATTACTAATCAACCCTTCAATTAAAAGAAAACAGTGTCAGCATATTGTCGTCAATGGTTTGGACAATGAAAATACTTCAGCTACCATTTCTCGAGCTTTTTTTGCTGGACATAAATTACAGAGCAAACAAATTACCGTCGTAGAAGAAATTCAAAACAGTGAGCTAAAAATAAGCGTCGAAGACGATTCCTCACTAAAACAAGCGGTTAAAAAAGAATCTGAAATTACCGAAAGAGAAGACAAGAGAGTGCATCAAATCATTAATGATATCCCAAAAGGACTCAAAAAAGAAATTCAGCTTAAAACACAATCCATTTTTGGCAGACGAGGATATTCTCTTGGGCATTACGCCGAAGTTGTCCGCGCCGATTTACTGGTTATCAATGCTCCTAAAAATACAAATCTATTCTCTAGAATTTTCACCAGAGATATTGAATTCATATTGTCTGATTTACCAACTGACTTGCTAATTGTTAGAGCACCATAACTCCTTTATCATGCACAGAAATCAAACCCTTTTATTAAAAGATTTACCCAAAAACATGTTTTCTGGATTTGTGGTTTCACTCATAGCCCTTCCTCTAGGGCTTGGCTTGGCCTTAGCTAGCGGCGCGCCTCCTATTGCCGGTGTTTTAACTGCTGTAGTTGGGGGTATTGTTGTCTCCATTTTGGGAGGATCTAATGTCACCATTTCAGGCCCAGGAAACGGCTTAGTTATTGTGGTATTAGGTGCCATAACGACATTAGGCAACGGAGATAATTATCAAGGTTATTTATACACCCTAGCTGCTATTTTAATTTCAGGAGTAGTCGTTATGGCTTTAGGTTTTCTTAAAATGGGACGCTTATCTGATTTCTTTCCTTCTTCTGCTATTCAAGGCATGTTGGCCGCAATAGGTCTAGGAATCTTGGCTAAACAGTTTCATGTTATGCTGGGGTTAGAAAGAGGTAAGGAGAGTATTGCAGAATTACTTCTCTCAATTCCAGAGATGGTATATGAGTTTAGCACGAAGCTTTCAACCATGGGTTTTAGTGCTTCGTTTGCTGGAATTATTGGGGTCATTAGTTTTTGTATAATGCTTTTTTATCCCAAAATCAGAAACCGATACGTGCAGCTAATTCCTGCACCTATGTGGATCTTATTGATCAGCATTGGGAGCACCTATTATTATCAATTTGTTGGTAAAGAATACCCGATTAAAGAATCCTTAATGATTAACGTTCCCGAATCTATTTTCACCAAACTTCCCTTTCCTGATTTTTCTTTAATAACAGAAGGAGCCTTTTGGTCTTTTGTGATTAGCCTAACTCTTATCGCCAGCATAGAATCTCTTCTTAGCATTAAGGCTGTTGATAAATTAGACCCAGAATCCCGAAGATCAAACGTAAACAAAGACCTCAAAGCTCTTGGTCTTGGCACGATTCTCAGCGCATTAATCGGAGGACTAAACGTAGTTACCGTTATCGCCAGAAGCTCGGTAAATGTTAACAACAAAGCAAGCAATCGTTCTGCCAACTTTTTTCATGCCTTTTTCTTGTTGCTTTTCATTCTCTTATTTCAGCAACAGCTAGAAAGGGTTTCACTTACGACCCTTGCCGCAATTTTAGTTTATACCGGATATAAACTTGCCACTCCTTCCAAGTTTTTCAAAATAGCACAAATTGGGAAAGAACAACTTTTAATATTTGTTGTTACCGTTTTAGTGACAGTAATCAGTAATCTCATCAACGGTATCTTAATGGGAATACTAACCACTATTATTATTCACTTATTTCTAAACAAGAGTGTTGGTGTTTTTCTAAGAAACGTATTAAAACCAAATGTTTTGGCCTTCAAAGAAGATGAACAGTACGTTGTGAGCGTGAAACATTTTTGTTCCTTTCTAAATTTTTACCAACTCAAAAACAAAATTGATCGAATACCAGAAAAAAGCAACGTGATTATCGATTTAAGCATGTGTCAATTCGTAGATAATACCGCAATGGAAGGAATTGAAGGGTACATAGAGGTGTTTTCAAAAAAAGGAGGTCAAATAGAAGTGGTGGGGCTAGATAAGCACGGCGCAAAATCTGAACACCCATTAGCTGTTAGAAAACTCATCCCATTCTCTTCAATTGGTCCAATAGAAAACTATCTTACCCGCAGACAAACACAGTTGCAAAATACGGCTTCAGAGCACGACTGGGACTACAAACCAAACAAGAACAACGACCTAAAAAAACTAAAAAACTTTATTTACTTCAAAACAAAAAACCTCAACTACAAATACAACCAGCTCTTTCATAAACAAAATAACATCACCATTTTCGACGTAGAATATAGTGAAGGAGAATTCATCGCCAAAGAGACTATAAAGGCGACAATGTTCCACGTGAAACTACCTTTTTCTGCGCCCGCATTCACCATTGACAAAGAAGGGTTGCTAGAAAAACTATATCACATAGCAGGCTTTAAAGACATTCAAATCGCAAATCACCCTACCTTTAACAAAAGATTTTATTTAAGCGGGAAAAACGAAAGATCAACCAAGACATTTTTGTCTGACGAGCTTGTGCTTTTTCTAGAAAGCCAGCCTTATTATCACATAGAGTCTAACGGGAAAGCGCTTTTAATTTTCAAAAAAGAACGCCTCTTAGGTGTTTCAGAAATTAAATCCATGTCCTATTTTGGCGAACAACTCTTAAACCTTATCGGTCAGAAAAAATGAAGCTACACGCAATAGAAGCAGGGTTTTTCAAGCTCGATGGTGGAGCTATGTTTGGCATCGTCCCTAAGGGCCTTTGGCAAAAAACCAACCCTGCAGACAATAACAACCAAGTCGAACTTGCCACAAGGTGTTTACTTATTGAAAGCGGGAACAAACTCATATTAATTGACACTGGTCTTGGCAACAAACAATCCGACAAGTTTTTTTCATATTACAATCGCTGGGGAAAACACTCTTTAGAAACCTCTTTAAAAGCTAAGGGTTTTCACAAAGACGACATCACTGATGTGTTTCTCACACATTTACACTTTGACCACTGCGGAGGGGCTGTTGAACGAAATCCTCAAAAACCAGAGCTTTTTCAACCCGCGTTCAAGAACGCCGTTTATCACACTCACAGCAAACACTGGGAATGGGCAAATAAACCTAATGCTAGAGAGAAAGCCTCTTTTTTGAAAGAAAACTTTGAACCCATTGCAAAAAACAGTCAACTGAACTTTATTGATAAATCTAAAAACGACACTTTACCCTTCGATTATTTAGTGTTTGACGGACACACAGAAAAACAGTTAATTCCCAAAATACAGTACAAAGAAAAAACGATAGTATACACCGCTGATTTAATACCTACATTAGCCCACATACCTCTCCCTTATATTGCAGGATATGATGTCAGGCCCCTACAAACACTAAAAGAAAAAACCGCGTTTTTAACTGAAGCTGAAGAAAAAGGTTTTTATTTGTTTTTCGAACACGATGCTCACAATCAAATGTGTTCACTGGAAAAGACAGAAAAAGGCATTAGACACGACGCCTCTTTTTCGCTAAACACAATTTAAAGAACATGCAACATTTTTTTAAACACGTTTCCTTGTCTATTCTTATCTTATTAACTCTTGCGTCATGCGGGTCATCGAAATTAAAGAAACAGCCATTAGATTTTAAACTATCATCATTTGCCAAGAAAACCATTGAACTCACAGAAGAAGAAGAAAAAGTCTGGCATTTATATGACCTTCAACAAGACAGTGTACCTGGAATAAGCCTTTTTAAGGCAGAGCAAATATTGCCTGATAGACAACCAAAACCTGTTGTCGTTGCTGTACTAGACTCTGGCATTGATCTTGAACATCCTGAACTTGAAAACCAACTTTGGGCGAACAATGATGAAATAGCGAACAACAACATTGACGACGACCAAAACGGATACATTGACGACGCTAGAGGTTACAACTTTTTAGGAAATTCCTACGATGAACAACTTGAATACCCTAGAATGATCGCAAAAAACCTTGGTAAAGAAAAGGTCCTAGCCAAAGCAAAAAAACAACACAAAACAGAGCTTTCCAAGGCCAAGGAAAATCTTTTTCAATACAAAAGAATTAAAAAACTTGTCTCTCAAGCACACCAGAGTGTTTCACAAGAACTATCTAAAGAAGATTACACCAAAGAAGAATTAGAGGCGCACACACCAAGTAGCGCAATGAATGCTCAAAACAAAGCCGTTTTACTACAAATGTTTGAGTACTCGGATAACATACCTGCCGTACTAGATGACGTAACAGAAGGAATTAATTTTTATGATGACAGAGCAAATATTTCTTTGAATCTATCACATGACGGCCGAAGCGTCGTCGGTGACGACCCATACGATATAACTGATCGTGGTTATGGAGATGCTAATCCCACACCTAAAGATGAAGATGAATCACACGGCACACATGTAAGTGGGTTAATTTTAGCAGCCAACAACAACGGAACCGGGTTTAGGGGTGTTGCTCCTTATGCCAAGCTTATGGCGGTTAGGGTCGTTCCTAACGGAGACGAATACGACAAAGACGTAGCTCTAGGCATTCGATATGCTGTTGACAATGGAGCCTCTATAATAAATTGCAGTTTCGGAAAAACCTTTTCTCCAAAATCAGAATGGGTGAGAGAGGCCATCGCATATGCAGCCGAAAAAAACGTCCTCATCGTTCATGCCGCAGGAAACGACTCAAGAAATCTAGACTTGGAACAATACACCAACTATCCTAGTGATCAGCTCTCTTTAGAAGAAGAGGTTTCTGGCAACTTTATAAGTATTGGAGCTATCGGCCGCTCTGCAGATAAAGACTTAGTGGCTTCATTTTCAAACTATGGAAAAGTTCACGTTGATGTGTTTGCTCCAGGCGACGACGTCTATTCTTCAATGCCCGGTAACACCTATGAGTTACAAGGTGGAACTTCAATGGCAGCACCTATTACATCCGGTGTTGCCGCAATGCTCAAAGCATACTATCCTGAGTTGACGGCAAAACAGCTAAAACGTATATTAATGCAGTCAGTAACACCCCTCAACTTAGCAGTCAACACTCCTGGTGAAGAAGAGCAAACCTCTTTTAGCAACTTATCTAGAACCGGCGGCATTATCAACGCTTATAACGCTATACGTCTAACACAAACTTTACTCAAATAAACTATGAGAACAAAATTTTTACTTTTTAGCTTTTTTGTTTCTAGCATTTGTCTTGCTCAGAAACCCAAAGGGTACTGGCAACAAGAAATTAAATATCAAATTGAGGTGGACATGGATGTAGAAAACTACAACTATATCGGGCACCAAAACATAACTTACACCAACAACTCATTAGACACTTTAAAAACGGTATACCTACACCTCTACTACAATGCTTTTCAACCAGGAAGCGACATGGACACAAGACTTCAAAATATTTCAGATCCTGACCGCAGAATGATCACCCCAGAAGGAAAAAGCAGAATAACGAGCTTAACACCAGAGGAAATGGGCTTTTTACATGTCTATGATATGACACAAAACGGACAAAAAATATCATTAAACGAAGAAGAAACGATTTTAGAAGTAACCCTAAATGAACCCCTGCTACCAAATGATACAACCTCTCTAGATTTTCGTTTTGAAGGACAGGTACCATTACAAATAAGACGATCCGGACGAAACAGTTCTGAAGACATTGCCCTTTCAATGAGTCAGTGGTACCCAAAAATGGTTGAATTTGATTATGAAGGGTGGCACACAACGCCTTACATAGCACGAGAATTTCACGGAGTGTGGGGTGATTTCGATGTCAAAATTTCAATTGACAAAGATTATACTGTCGGGGGTACAGGATATCTGCAAAACCCTGAGGACATTGGACATGGTTACGCTCAAAAAGAGATTAAACACAGCAAAAAAACAAAAAAACTCAACTGGCATTTCGTTGCCGACAACGTACACGACTTTATGTGGGCGGCTGACCCAAACTACGTTCACGATATTTTAACAACACACGCAGGAATAGACTTGCACTTTTTCTATAAAAACAAAGAAGAAATAAAGGAAAACTGGAAAAACCTACAAGCAAAAACCGCCGAAGCCATGAATTTTTTCTCCAAAAACATTGGGCCCTATCCCTATAAGCAATACAGCGTCATTCACGGCGGAGACGGGGGCATGGAATACGCTATGAGTACTTTGGTCACAGGAGAGCGCAGTTTTGGAAGTTTAGTCGGAGTAATGGTTCACGAATTAGCACATTCTTGGTTTCAACAAGTTTTAGCAACAAATGAATCTAAGAACGCCTGGATGGACGAGGGGTTCACTTCTTTTATAACCAGCCTTTGTATGAATCAAATCATGGACGAAAACAGAGAAAATCCGTTTCAAAGAAGTTATGAATCCTACATTCGTCTCGCACAATCAGGTAATGAACAACCTTTAACAACACACTCAGATCGATATAATTATAATTATGCCTATAGTGTTGGGGCTTACAGTAAAGGGGCTGTCTTTTTAGCGCAGTTAGGTTATGTTATAGGACAGGTAAACCTCATGAAAACAATTCGTCGTTACTACGATGACTTTAAATTTACGCACCCAACACCCAACGATATTAAAAGAACAGCGGAGCGTGTCTCGGGTTTTCATTTAGACTGGTATTTAACTGATTTTGCAAAAACGACAAACACCATTGACTATGGCGTCTTAAATGTTGAAGAAGTCAACCTTAATTCTAGTCAAATAACTCTAGAACGAAAAGGATTGATGCCTATGCCAATAGATCTAGTAGTTGTCCTTAAGGACGGATCGATGCAATCTTTTTACATTCCCCTAGAAGAAGCAAGAGCTGAAAAAGAAAACCCTTATCCTTCCATAAATAGAGATGTACTAGAAGACTGGTCTTGGGCGCATCCATCATACACTTTTACATTAGCCATAAAAGCCTCAGAGATTCAAACCATCGTTATTGACCCTTCCATGCTCATGGCTGATGTAGATCGATCAAACAATGAATACAATACAGCAGAAGCTCCTTAAAGAGCGTATATTATCAAATAAAAATGAAATAGATATACTTTTTGCTGAGGGTAAGCGAAAACAAAAGTTTCCTTTAGCAATGGTATATTATACGACTCATAATATTGGTCCTTCCCATAAAATTCTCTTCGTTACACCAAAAAAAAATTTTCCTAAAGCTGTAAAAAGAAACCTTATAAAAAGACAGTTAAGAGAGCTTTACAGAAAAAATCAAGACTTATTTGTAAATCGAGAAGGGCATATTCTTTATATTGCCATTATTGCCCTTGCCGATTTGAACAAAACAAAAACTGATGACCTTAAATTGGAGTACAAAAATTTAATTACTTCTATTTATGAAAACACATAACGCATTTGTATGTGCTTTATACCATCCTCAAGATAGATTTCCCCTTCTGAACTAAAGCCTAATTCAGAATAGAACTTTAGAAGATAAAGCTGAGCCGAAATGATGATATCTTGTTTTCCATAAACTGACTCACAAAAGTCAATACTCTCTTTTGTGATTAATCTCCCTAAATCGTTTTTTCTATTCTCTTTTTTGACAACCACACGGCCAATGTGACTTGCTTCTGAAGATTCGTAAATACGTGTATATGCCGCTATGTTTTTATCCAAAAGTAAAATAAGATGTAAAGAATCAAAATCTTTATCATCCATATCTTGATACACACAATCTTGTTCAACAACAAAAACTTCCGTTCTTAATTGTAAGAGTTGGTATAACTCTGTGTTAGACAGCTCGTGAAATCGAGCCAATTTAATTTCTATTGGCATGAAATTTTGTTTACCCTATTTAGATGTCTTCCTCCCTCAAATTCAGTATTTAAAAAAACTGCCACCATTTCCATGGCCTGATGGACAGAAGTAAATCGGGCCGGTATACAAATAATATTAGCATTGTTATGTGTCCGAGCTAAAGAAGCAATTTCTTTAGTCCAACACAAGGCTCCTCTTATAGCTTCATGTTTATTTACCGTCATACTAACCCCATTACCACTACCACATATAACAATACCAAAATCAACTTTAATATTACTTACAGCAGCCGCTACTGGATGTACAAAATCAGGATAATCAACACTTTGATTATCATCCGTACCAAAGTTCATAACCTCAATTCCTTTTTGTCTCAACATATCAGAGATTTGTTGTTTGTACAATGTACCTGCATGATCATTTCCAATAGCTATTTTCATATGTTTAAATCGGTGTTCATTACTAGTTAATTATTTACAAGAACTTACAATAAGTTTAATTGGAATTATGAAATAAAATTTCATATTCACTTTTTTTCGATATTGAGAAATATATAGACCTATACTTATACATTTTGAATCGACTGCTACAATACACTTATTAACACTAACTTTGATATTATTTATTAAAAATTAGATGTTTATTTCTGAAAACAACCATGTTCAAAAACAATCTAAGATATTGACTTATAGTAATCTATAAAACTACAACCTGTTTATAAATTTATATAAGTAATATAATTATTGAAAAAGCAATAAACTTATTGTACAAATTAACAAACTATAATAATCATAATATAGATTCATTAAAAAAATTAATAGCTATTTATTAAGTGTCGAAAAAAAGAAAAAGTACAGAAAGTTCAAACTCTAAATACGCGCAATCGATACTTAAAATATTCTATAAGTATCCAGAAAAGTCCTTTAATTCAAAGAAGATAGCTATCATCTTAGGAATAAATGATAAGTATAAAAAACGATTGTTGAGTAAAACTTTGGATGAATTAAGTGCAAAAAAAAAGTTAGTTCAAATAGATGAATATTATCAATTACCGAAAAAGGACAGAATCACTTATACTGGTAAGATTGAATTAACTTCAAGCGGAAATGGATATATCGTTTGTGAAGAATTAGACGATGTTTTTGTACATAAGTCTAAAGTTAATACGGCCTTGAATAGAGATGAGGTCTCTTTCTATTTGGTGAGTCGTAATAAAGGAAAAAAGACAGAGGCTCATGTGGAGTTTGTTCTGAAGCGAAATAGAACGGAATTTGTAGGAGCTGTGATCATTCAAAATAATACAGTTTTTGTTAGACCTTTAGATGCTAAAGTTTTTACCGATTTTTTCATTTCTAATAAGCAGAGTAAGAGCTCTGTGAATAATGGTGAAATCGTTGCGATTGAGATGACTAAATGGGAAAACCCCGAAATGTCACCATACGCTAGAATAGTGAAAAAATTAGGAAAAGAAATTAATCAGAATGTTCAGATGCACGCCATTCTTTCAGAATTTGGTTTGCCTAATGAGTTTCCATACGATGTACAAACTGTGGCAGAACAAATAGATATTAGTATCTCTGAATCAGAAATCAAAAAAAACAGACAAGACTTTAGAGAGACACTCACTTTTACAATTGACCCTAAAGACGCCAAAGACTTTGATGATGCAATTTCTTTTGAAAAAACAGCTAATAACACGTTTAAAATTGGTGTTCATATCGCTGATGTAACACACTACTTAGAAGAGGATACTGTATTAGATAAAGAAGCGTTTGAACGAGGAACATCAGTTTATTTAGTCGATCGTGTAGTCCCAATGTTACCAGAGGTGTTGTCAAATAAAGCCTGCTCATTAAGACCACATGAAGACAAATACACCTTTAGTGCCGTATTTGAATTAGATGAATCAGCGAATATTGTATCGCAATGGTTCGGTAAGACCGCTATTTGTTCAGACGAAAGATTCGCTTATGAGGAAGTGGAGTATATTTTAGAATACAATACAGATGTAATTCCTGAAGAAATTTCTATCCGACCAGGATCTTATACAATTAGTCAAGAAATCAAAGATGCAATACTAACTTTAAATAGCTTGGCAAAAATCTTAAGGTCTAGAAGAATGGCCCTTGGAGCTATATCTTTTGAAAAACAAGAAGTGCGTTTTGAATTAGATGATAATGGAAACCCTCAAGATGTTTATTTCAAAGAAAGCAAACAAGCAAATAAGTTAATTGAAGAGTTTATGCTATTGGCCAATAAACGCGTTGCTACTTTTATAGGAAAGCAGAAAAAAGACTTCGTATATAGAATTCACGACGAACCAGATTTGGAGAAGTTAATGGCTTTAAACAGTATGATTAAAAAATTTGGTCATGAATTAAATCTCCAAAACAAAAAAACCACTACCGCATCAATTAATCAATTACTAAGCGATGTTCAAGGCAGCGGAGAACAAAACATGGTAGATACGCTAGCTATAAGATCCATGAGTAAAGCGGTATATTCTACAGAAAACATTGGGCATTTTGGTTTAGCTTTTGATTATTATTCGCACTTTACATCACCTATTCGAAGATATCCTGACGTTTTGGTACACCGTTTGTTATATGCTTATCTAAAAGAACAAAAAATAAAGGATATATCAAATTACGAGGCTTATTGTAAACACTGTTCATCGCGAGAAGTTTTAGCTACTAATGCAGAACGGGAGAGTATTAAATATATGCAGGTAAAATATATGCAAACGCATGTCAATCGTGTATTTGAAGGAATAGTTTCTGGGGTTACGGACTGGGGGTTATATGTTGAACTTGTGGATAATAAATGTGAAGGGCTTGTACGTATTAAAAGTATTTTAGACGATATTTATTACTTCGATTCAGAACAATATGCTTTAGTAGGTCACCACACAGCGAACACCTATCAAATTGGACAAGAAGTAGCGGTTCGCGTCATAGAGGCCGATTTATTAAAGAGACAATTGACATTTGAATTAACATAAAAACCCTAATCTCAACTACTATGAAAAAAGTGCTTCTACTTATTGCTATTTTATTCTTTCAAATTTCTAATATCAGCGCACAAGAGTCTCAAATGCTGAGTGAATTCGAGAAGGTTAAAGTGTTTTCTGGGCTCACAGTTCAGTTAACACCTTCAGACCAGAACAAGATTGAAATAGAAGGTAATATGAGCAAAGAAGTCATGATCTCACAAAAAAAGGGCGCTCTTAGACTTCGCTTACAGGTCAAGAATTATTTTAAAAGAAATAATGTAAATATTAAGGTCTATTATACTAATCCTCTGTTAGCGGTAGAAGCAAATGAGAATTCTCAAGTAACTTTTGGACAAAAATTAAGACAAGATGAAATCCTTTTAAAAGCTCAAGAAGGCTCAACTATTTATTGTGAAGGAGTGTTTACGCAGCTAACGGCAAGGTCTTCGGCTGGTTCAGACATTAGTTTGGGAGGTGAAACCGTCAACCAAGAAGTTGTTGTAAATACCGGAGGCTACGTCAACGGAAAAGAAATGAAGTCTAAGTACACCCTTATAAACGTAAACGCCGGCGGAAAGTCTATTATTAATGCTTCAGAAGAGGTGGACATTAAGGTTCGAGCAGGCGGGCGTGTTACCATATACGGAAACCCTAAAAAAATGAAGCAAAACACTTTTATAGGAGGAATTATAGAAATCTTATAAAAAAAAGAGGCATCGAGCGGATTCGAACCGCTGTACAAGCTTTTGCAGAGCTCTGCCTAGCCACTCGGCCACGATGCCAAAGAGCTGTAAAGTTAATTTATTTTTTGGGATTTAAGAGCGACTTTTTTCGTAAGTAACGGAGACGCTTTCCACATCTCCTTGTATTGGCGGATTTATTTTCGCGACACAAACAGAGGCGAAACTTATTTCTTGGAATTCAGCAAAATAGAGATCTATAATGCGCCGGGCGACAACCTCTAATAACTTGGCTCTGATGTTCATTTGCTCTTCTACAATCTCGCGAAGCTTAACATAATCAATGGTGTCATCGAGATTATCGCTTACAGAAGCCTTATCCAAATTCGCATGTACACAGATATCTACCCTGTAATCACTACCCACTATAGCCTCTTCGGCCATACAGCCGTGGTATGCATAAATACGAATGTTATTTACTCTAATTATTCCCATTATGTAAAGGTACTTCTAATAGGTACATTTACAAGCAGAAGGCTTTTGTTTGATATCTAATCCTAGGGTAATCTGATGTGAACCAGAGCTGTAATTGAATATGGTGTTAGTGTTAATCTGATAGCTGTAGGCTAAAAACAAGTTTCCTTTTTTCATACCAAACATTGGAGCAACAAATAAGGGGTTGCCAAACTGCTCGTTCAACACCCTTGAACTCACCCCAACGTAGGAGTAACTTTTAGTCTTTCTCCATCGAATCTTCAAGTGTAAGTCAGTGACAGATCTTTTATCAGAAGGAAAATATTGAAAGAAAACAGAAGGCTCCACAACAAAGCTTTGGTTTCTTTTTCTTGAACTGTATCCAGTAAACACCCCATAACTCGTTAACTGGTTAGGCGCTTTAATGAGCTGCTCGTCGTCGACACTGATATCACGCGGCAAAAGGTTTGCCACAGCCACAGACATAAAAAAATCTCCTCTTCTATAAAGCGCAGACACTTCAAAGTTATGGCTGTTCTCACCTCCTCTGTAGGTGTCTAAAAACATTCCGCCTATTTCACTTGTATCTACGTTAAAACCGTCGTACTGATAGGATATACCAAAAGAGAGGTATTGTTCAAAGAAGGGATCTAGGGTTAAGTGGTGCGCAAACCCAAAACGAGCACCGTGCTGTGATGTATATCCGTTTTGGTCGTTGTAAATAACCAGCCCTACTCCTGATTGATTGCCCACTCTAAAATCTGTAGTTAAAGTATGTGTGGCAGGAGCATTTTCAACACCTATCCATTGACTAGAACCGTTCAGACGAAACTTCATATATGATCCAATACCAGCATAAGCTGAAGATATTAGTAAAGGATTATCTGCATTGTATTGTGTGTATAGAGGCAGATAATTATCCTGCGCGGAGCCCAAAAAATGGACAAAGACGATAAGCAAGAATAGCTTTATACGGTTAAAGGTCGATTTCATGGTGATAGTTTTATAGTATTACAACGGAATAAACAGGCATTTAGTCTATGAAATCATCGATAAAGAGTAAAGTGCCCCATTTTTTCTAATGCATTGGACGCACTATTCAATCGAATCACATACCAATAATCGCCATTTGGTAGAGGAGCCCCTTTATAGGTTCCGTCCCAAACCTGATTTGCCTTCATACTCATAAGAAGTCTCCCGTATCGGTCAAACACTCGCACATCAATATCGCCATATGCGAATGAGTTTGTCACTTTCCAGGTGTCATCTACACCGTCATTGTTTGGTGTAAAGTATTTTGGAATTTCAATGTCGTAAAAAGTAAGCTCTGCAGACACTGTTTGCACACAACCCTTGGCATCCATTACAGTAAAGCTCTCTATTCCAGAGGAAGTAATAGGATAATCAAAGCTTCCATCTTCAGATGAAATAGGGTTGTCGTAGTCTTCATTGATAAAGATTTCATAAGGCCCTTCTCCACCAGTTACTACTGTTGTTGCTTGATTTGGAGTTGATAGATCGACCGACAAAGTAAGCGGTTCCAAATAGTCTATTTCAAAAGAAACGATTTCAGCACAACCATTTGGGTGAATTACAGAGATAAAGTGCTCTCCTGGGCTAAGGTTTTCAAAGTAATTTTCTTCTCTAGCCTCTGCTGGGTCATTGCTATCTAAAGCAAAAACAAGGTTTTGATCAGCTCCTTCTACAATAATATCAATTGCGTTGAACACATTGTTTTCACCACAGAGATATATGGGAGCAACTGTTGCACTTAGTGTAACCCCAGGGGTAATCTCAAAGCTTCCATTTAAATTACATCCCGTTGAATCAATTACTTCAACATCATATACTCCAGGTGTAAGGTTGTCAAATTCATAAGGGGCAGAAACAAGCTCATTATTTACAAACACATCGTACGTGCCGCTTCCTCCAGAAATAGTGAAGATCGCACTTCCATCGTTGTTACCTAAACAGCTTTCGCCCGTTAAATCATCGAAGTTGAGCAGTAATTCTCCAGGTGCTTCAATTTCAAATGTAGTTTGGTCAACACAACCTTTTTCATCTGTGACCACAAGGTTGAATACACCCGAAGTTATGTTTTCAAAAACACCGGTGGTATTTGATTGATTAATTTCTGTTATCGCATAAGTTATGGCTCCAGACCCGCCTGTAGCTGAGACCTTTACAGTTCCGTCATTCATATAAGAACAAGAAGCAGAAGACACTTCTATGTTTTCTATAGAAAGAGGTATACTAGGAGCGTCAATAGTTACAGAACCTGTAGTTTCCGAACAGAAAGGGAAATCTAATTCAGTAAATACGGCATAATATTCTCCGGCTTCTACGTTATATATGCTACCGTTTTCAATTTCAGCAGCATTAACGTTTCTCCAAAACTGCCCGTTTTTAAATACGTCAACAGTATAATCGCCTTCGTAATTTGAAGCGAAAAGCGACAAGGAGGTAGTAGATGTGTTATCACATAAATAGTCTTCTAAAGCATTGAACTCAATGATCGGTGAGGTAGGCTCAAGAATGCTAACCACACTGCTTTCAGTTATACATCCGCTGATATCGTCTTTAATTATAACATTGTAAGATCCAAAAGCTGTAACTTCAAACGTAAGGCTTCCATCAGGAACTCCATTTCTTTCCTCCACGATTAATCCATTTTCATCAACTAATTGCGTAGTAAATGTACCAGCTTGTAATATGTTTAAACTTATAAGGGCGTCATCAGTACAACTCAATTGTTGGCTCACGCTAATGCTGTACTCAACCTGTTCAGGCTGTTCGATTTCAAAGGTATCAATAGAGTTGCAACCGTTGGTGTCTGTGGTGATAATAGTATATTCACCAGGAGTACTCAAGGCGTTGAAAATACCGTTTTGGTCGTTTTGACTGATTAGCTGCCCGTTGAACCATAATTCGTATTGATAAGGAGCGACTCCTCCTTCTGAGGAGACCTCAAGGTCAGCACCACTCTCACAGTTAAATATACCCACATTGAAACTGCTTATAATTTCAGCGCTAGGCTGCACAATCTCTACAGTCTCAGTAATGACACAGCTTTCGTCTTCTTTAGTCTTTGTTATTTCTAGAGTGTATCCACCTACACTTAGGTTATTAAAGAGAAGGTTTTCATTGAAAACCCCATTAAGGCTTACGCTTATTTGGTATCCGTCTGCTTCAATAACATCAATCGATATTACCCCATTACTTTCTCCATAACACCCAGCATCTTGAACAGCAATAGCATAGTCAAAGAGTTCTTGATCTTCAACTTCAATTTCAGGTAGTATGATGATACATCCTTTAGCGTCTCTTACGGCGTAGGTATAAGTATTGTTGGTATT
>MDTC01021819.1_pt1 | contig 22982 bp, 18 predicted proteins | sample 811181 | NCBI WGS metagenome assembly MDTC01 (sample SAMN05326644, study PRJNA326480) | marine metagenome | isolation source: seawater | place: Pacific Ocean: North | collected 2011 | reverse complement strand
TCCTTTTTGTTTATAGAAAATTGCGGCACCCAATTTCAGCCGGGGTGCCAGCGGCTTACTAACAAGCTACTTAGTTGCCATCAATTCATCAAATGCTTTATCTACTGCATTGACAGCGGGCTCTTTATTATATTTGCTTGTCTCAGTGGAGCGAGACTCAGCAGAGGCACCACTCGCCAATTGTTCATCTAAGATAGCGTCAATTTGTTCGGGGGTCAGACGTTCAAAGAGTGAATCAATATCGGGGGTGCCTTCTAGGAGGGCGGGGATGGCCTCAGTGTCCTCCAGTAGAGCAGATGTGCTTCGACGCATCTTGAGGCTTGTTTGTGGGTATGCACCCGGGGTTGTTGGTTTGGTATAAACCAACGAAATATCAGTTCCTTCAAGGGTATCAGTAATATCACCATATTCTGGGTCAAGAATGTAACCGAGAAGAAGCTCATACGCTCTCTTACCATATCCGTAGACTTTGATGCCTTCGGCTTCGCGACCACGAACCAATACAGGTGAGTAGTAACGCGCTCGGACAAAGAGAGACTTTGCAAGCTTTTTGGATTCTTCATCGTTATTGCTTGTTCCGTCTTTCCAAAGCTGGGAAGCGAAATCGCAAATTGGACAGCGCTCACCATAATTGCGCTTGGGGCAAGTAATTGCACCCTTGTGATCTCCAACATTGTAGTGGAGATACACTTCCTTAAGAGGATCTCCATCGTTGGTTGGCACGATGCGAACCACTTGTTCGCCTTCATCGGGCTTAAACCACGGCGAGTTACCGTCGCCTTTATCCTCGCCACGAAGTTGGGCGAGTTTCTTTTTCATTAGTTCCATGTTGATTGACATTAGTTTTTCTCCTGTTTGTTGTTATAAAGTATATCAAGCTTTCCTTGATATCTAATGTATCACTCTTGCTCTAGCTTGTCAAGAGTATTTTGTTGTTGTGTCGCATTTGTGTGGGTAACGACAAACCCAAAATCGTGCAAATGTGTCTCCCAAATCCCGTATGAAACCTTGCGAAATGCATTTCTTGGTTTCTCTTTTAAGAGATCGACAATCTGCTTGTGTAATCCGCTTTCCTTCTCAAGTCTTTCTTGGTTGATGCATATATAATAGCATGTTTCTCGCGGCATGTCAAGCTCAAAGAGCCACTTTTCTGATAAAGTTTTTACATCTAATATTCCGATCGAGCGGATTCTGTTAATTTCTGATGGTTTAGCCATTTGGCCAATTTCAGGCTCAGTGTGATTGAAAAAATTTAAATAGTGCACACATGAAAAGATGGTATGATTAAGTTTTTCATAGTAATTTTTAATTGACAGGCCGGGAATACTCTTTTCAATCTCTAAATTAGAAAGTATCGTAACTGATTTAAAAAGTCCGGATCTTGCATATTCTTGTAGTACCCCAAACATTAGATTCTCTAAAAGTTTTGGCACTCCTGTGAGTAGTTCTGTGTCTGGTTTAACATAAAATATTTCTACATTTCTATCTTTTAATTGTTCTAAAATCGCCAACGCGTAGTTTGAACTATATGAAGAACCTGTTAGAAAGACTTGGACATCGTCACCAGCTTCTTTAAAAAACTTACGCAGATCCGGAGTATTGTTTTCGTAATCTTCCGGGTTATCAAATTTTTTCAATTTCCGGGTGTATTTGGTACTTTTTTGCTCACTTCCAAGTTGGTAGACTTTATAATTGTTTTTTTGAGTCTTAAAGTTTTCTGCAATTGCGCACGCCGCATTGCCAATGCCAATAATTGAAATCATAAATTTAACACTCCAATATCCATATAGTCTTGCCCGGCCTTAAGGTTTGTGACAAACTTGTCAAGTTTGTTATTTGAGAATATTTCTTTAATCTCCGGTATAAGATACCTTTCTTCTGCCGGCATGTCAAGAACTATTTCATCATGTACGATATGTGAAACAAAGGATTGTCTTCCTTCCAAAAATTCATCGATGGCGACTGCACGGTCATTTACTAGATCAGCGCAGGTACTTTGAACAATATAGTTAACTGCTTTATATTCGTCAACCTCGACCTGCCGGTCAAAGATTGTCCGGATGGCGCCGTTTTGATAATACATTTTTAATAGTGCGTCACGATCATAGAAAGATTCTTCAATCTTTGTAGAGTCCGGATTATATAACCAAGAGAAAAAGAAGGTTTTGGCAGCATCACGGGAAGAGACACCTTTATTCTTAAAAACATTGTCCACATTCCACTCATGTACATCTCCCGCGGGCTGCTTCTTCCCAAGCAAGCCAAGAACAGTTCTTGCTTCTGCACCATTATAGTCAAGCGATATAAACCAGTCATTGTGAGGTTTTACAAGAGCGCGTAATTCCTTCGGCATCGTTAAGACAGGGAAAGACGACGGATAGGTAGAAAGGCGCCCAGTTCGTGTTCCGAAAATATTATAATCTATGTGTTTAGGTCCTGTTAAAAGCTTTTGGGCGGCAGTTCTATTGCGCGAAGAAGTAAACAGAGCCCGGGCATTTTGATTGTTAACATTCAGACTTTGATACCTTATTTTATATAGGAGTTTTTCCACACTCAATAGATGATTATAAATTGGTGGTTTTTCTCGGGTTTCAAATACATCTTTTGTTATCTGATTTTTAAGCTCCAGAAAAGAAACCAAAAAGTCATGCGGAACAAGGTCAAAAAAGCAATGTTCCCTGAAATTGATTTTAGCTATCTCAAATGACTTTTTATACGCATTCATCTTTTTCTCATGTCGCGTCAGCTCTTGCGTAAGATGTTCGGGGCATGATTCTTTAAGCGTTTTACCAAGCGTCAACAACCAGCCATACTCAATTGTGTCGTCATCCAAGAACCCTGAATATCTCCAAGTTCTCGCATTTGAGAATGATTCGGGAAATTCGTTTTCATCGAACACAAGTCGACCATCGTGATAAATGCCGACACATTGTTTTTTGTCGTCGAGCGCTTGAAAATACACTATAACCCCAGTAATCTATTCCTATTAAGAATATAACTCAAAGAGCCATTATAGTCAAATGTTTTATTTAAAATTTTCTCAAAACACAGCAGACCAGCGGTAAAATCTACCCTTGATAGTTCTATTGCATTCTCAATCAAAGATTTTTTTTGATCATTGGTAAACTTGCTCTCTTCTTCAAGAAAGCGAAGTTCGCAATACAGATTTAAGAAGTATTCATCTCCAAATTCAGATAAAAAATCTTGATAAGTATAGCTTTTAACTGTTCTTACAACTGCGCGCGATCCATCATTGCTGTTGTGGGTGGTGGAGAGGATCGTTGTTCTTTTGTTGTCTCGATAGAGACGAAAAAGAAATTTCTTGAACTTCGTAAAATCATCAAAAACTGCGGTGTCGTAACAATTGGCCAAGAAGCGCTCAGTGCTGTTGATTACTGAGTTGTACTTACTCATTTTCTCAACCATTGCTGCGGATCCTATATCAGCTACTAATCGATTAGGCATGTTGCAGTCTACCATAAACCCATAGGTATTGCAAGCATTTAAAAAGAAATCCCAATTTCTGCTTTTATAGAAAGATTCATATTTAAAATTATCATCATTTGCTTTAATGGTTGCTATCTCAATAACCAGTCCAGAAACATGTATTGGGCAATCTTTGCTTTTTATAAAAGCTGGATAGGTTACAGTTTTGCTGTTTTTAATTGTATTTTTCATATATGGCATTAGAATGCCTACAAATTCTTCGAAAGTGGTAAATTTAATATTTTTCTTTTTTATAATGTTGCCGATTGCGACCGAATAAGAGCTTGAGTAGCTCTCATATAAGTTTAATGCACTTTTATACCCCGCAGTCGGCACTATTTCGGTCAGATATTCATCTCCAGAATCCAGCTGGCCAGATGCCACTTGGAATTTGAATTTATTTTGTAAGTCTCGGAAGGCGTCAGCAACAAAATCAAAAGCTTGGATACCGTCTGGATTGCCGGCGCTCAAGTATTCTAATTTAAGAAAGGACTCGTTTGGGACCATTGGTTGATATTGCCTGTTTACACGGCCGTATAATGCTTTTTCGGCAAAACGGAAATCTACCAAATTTGGATATTTAGACCTTGAAACAATTTTAAATAATTGCTTTTTCTTAAATATATCTTTTACTGGCTCTTTAGTATTTTCAACAAAAAATTTGCTCATTATGAAACTCCTTGTGGGCCGTCATGAGACCCTCCGGTCGAGCTTTCGGGGTTTTCGTCTGCGTTTCCCCAATTGGAGTAGTCTTCTGGGTTTTGTGACGGGAAACTGTGCATGATAAGTTCTGGGTCTTCGCCATCGAACACATCCGTTAATCCTTTAAAAAATCCGACTATTTTATTTGTTACATTTTCTCCAAAAATGCTCTCGGCGACTGCCCGGGCGGCATCATACAACTCGCCAAGCGAACCTCCTTCCGGGGCCATGACCGATTTACAGGCTTCTTTTATTGGCTTCTGTATTTCGTCAATACCCGCTTGAGTTTCGAGGCTGTACTGCTTCTTTGGTTTGTTTTTCTGCCACATCTCCCATTGTGCTCTTATAATTGTATCAAATTTGCCCTGTTCAAAGTTGTGTTGAACGCTATTGATCACATAGAAGCCGCCGACGCCAAAGTCTTCAAGCTGATAGCCGTGGAGAGACTCCAGGGTTTCTTTACTTAAATATGGCACCAAACTTTTTGCATCTAAGTAGATACGATGCCCCGGAAATTTTTGTAAGTCTGCATAACAGTTCAAAGTCACATCAAACACTTCAGTTAATTGTTCTAGTCCGTTAAACTTACCGGCTTGGTGGCGCGCTTCTTTTCGTCCTTGAATATTGGTTGCTTGATATTGCGCAGTTTTTAAAATGCCGCGGTCGCGACCATGCTGGAACATTGAAATGCCAAAATGAGACAGCGCTGCTGCTTTGGCATTTTTTAGCATCACTGGGTGTACCATTTTCTCAAAAAATACCATATATTCATAAGATTCTTTTGCGTTATTTGCTCTTAGCGAAGTCCCAGTCGTGTCTAAAATAGGTCTTTTAGCTTGAGGGACTTTCTCGTATAGAAGGCCGCGGCGACTGGGGATATTTGTGCGGTGTGCTGTTAGCGCATCAACTCCTTTGGTAGACCGAGGATTGTAGGCGGTCAACGCCATAGAAGAAAAACTTTTCTTTTGAGTTATTACACCTTGATCTAGTTTTTTATCGCCCAACAAATGTGACCGAAGATAGTGACTAATGAACTTATTTAAAAAGTCAGCTAACCCTATCCGATATTTATTCTTGCCCTCAACCTCATCGGCTAACCATGAGTTAAAGTGGTTAAGAGCTATTGGAATATCTCCTATACTGCACATTATTTCGTCGGTTGAGAAAAAATCATTAAACATTACTGGACCCAGCACCACTCTAAACTTTTTAAATCGTTCGCCGCGGGCAGAGAATTTGTTTTTGATGTCGTTCATACCCACCCCTATCTCTTTGAGTGGGCCCGTGGCTGCGGCGACAACTTTTTGTGCCTCTTCTTCTTGCAGTTCTTTGAATTCTTTGTCCCGTGTCGAACCGGTGCCGTATCCCAGCATAATTGCAATGTTATTGGCGCCCTCCAGTGACTCGTTGACATAATTTTTGGCGTTAGCTTGTGCTGCATCCATGGCTCCCATTATTTCTGCAAAAGCCGGATCTTCAAATAGCTTCTTTTCTGCAACAGATGTTATTTCTTCAATGCCATGGGGAGAATAAATTTCACTTAGGCGGGAAAGAATATGATTTATAAGGTCGCCCGCATAAAAATATGCAACTTGAGTATTGTTGGGGTCTACTGCACAGCGTTTAAGGCTTGTTTTTTCTTCACCGTCTTCTTTATCTTCTGCCGCTTTCTCAATTTCTGCGGCTTTCCTATCGGATTCTGCGAGATCTCCTGAATTACTCATTGAATTTGCCATTGAGTTCCCTTCTTCTCCTTCTTTCGCAATTGCCCCCAGAGCCTTCTGCAAGGTTTCATACGCCTTTTCAATATCGAGCTTATCTTGGGCAGATAATTCTTTTTTTTCTTTGCCATCGTCACCTGTTGTAGCGGCGCCCACTTTTTTTTCATATGAGTTAAACGCTACATTATATGCATGGAGGATACTATCTTCAATTTTGATATAATATATGCCCCCTTCTTTTCTAAATTGAGTCATCAAGGAAGAAACCCTATCTTTTAGTCGTTTGTTGCCTTCAGCTAAAACTTGCTCATTAAACTTTTTGCTAGCTTTCGTACCGCATGTTTGTGTGATTCCAAACGCACCAAGTTGCTTGTAAAGGTCATCTGCTTGAGATTCTACCGAAGCAAAAACATCGTATACAACTGGGTTAGAAAATTCTTTTTCAATATATCCTTTGTAATCAATAGTAAGTGTTATTGAGCCGTCTTGACCGATATCGTACGAGTGAGTGACTGGGCCAAGTGATAAAGCCATTGAGGTGTGCCCATTTAGTTTCGAAGACATGCCAGAGCCCTTAGCTAAACCAACCTCAACCAAAATTTTATAGTCTAAGTCGTCCAAAGCTCCGAAAGAGCCATCGGTATCCGTGCCGCCGGATTTGCCAGGAACTGTGTCTGTTTTCATGGCTAGGTCTGTGTACCTATAGTGAAGTCTGTCTTTTTCAATATACATATTACCCATGCCCCCAAATCTGGGTTTTAAAAGTGTCTCCATACTGTCAGCATAAATAACCAAGGTTGCTGAGACACTTCTAGTCCTTAAAAGCGGGTTAGTCCCGTCGAGAGTGAAATTAAAGCTCTTTATACCGGAACCGTACCCTCTCTTTGAGCCATTTTTTAAAAGCTCTTCTAATTCTTGACCCGAAATGCCGCTGGTTGGAAATACTATTTCTACTGCTTCTTCCCGGCCGTCTTCGTGAAAAACTTTAAATAACCTAATCTTGGTAGCTAATTTAGATATATCGGCAGTTGTAGAATCTAAGTATCTTTGATATCCGGGCCATGCAGTCATATAATTTAAAAATGAATGAGGTTCTCCGTAACATTGAATTGCTGCATTTTCAAGCTTAGTCAGGAATATCGCATCCTTTGCTTTTTTGTTCTCTGGGACATGGTAGGCGTAAGGTAAAGGCTTTTTCAGCGCTTTAAGTGTAGAAAGTGTGTTCAAGTCTTCGTCTTGTTCATCTATTAAGGCAGGATCTAATTTTTCATTTCGAGCATTGATCAAATTTGCCATCTGCATTAATACAAAAGTGTGATCGGTGAACCCTCTAAGAGTTGACCGGTTGCGTGTGGCGGTGACTGTTAGAGTTTCATCTGGCGGAGACTCTTCGCCCTTCGTAGCATCTGTCGCAGCTCTTGATTCTTCTGCGGGGTCTGAGCTTACGGAGCCTCCGGTGGAGGGATCTGGTGCTTCGTAACCGGGTGGAAGATCTGGGCCGGCCATGCCATCGGCCTCGCGTTCGGCATCGGCGTCGGCATTTTCCTCCGCTAGCATAGCAGCTATTCTCTCATCGGCCCGGGCTTGCTGCTCCGGAGTCAGGCCGGCCGGAGTGCTCACCCTCCGCTTTGGCGCAGCGGCTGTTCCTGCTGTGGGAGTTTCCGGTGGCGGTGGCAGCGGTGGCCCAAGAAGTCTGCCCGGCTGGGTAGCGTCAAGCAATTCACCGCCGGCGCCAATGGCCATCTTGACCGGTGCCGGCACGAAGGCATAGTACGCGAGGGTTGAAAAGATGGAACCGCCTTCGTCGCTCATTAGTAGTCCATATCCAATACTTCGAGTACTGTGCTTAGATTAATTGGAATCTGTAGAATATCACCAAATTTAAGGTTGGCTTCGGTAGGTACTGAATTATACCAAGCAATGACCCACCAAAAAGAGGGCTCTCCATAATATTGATCTGCCAATTTATACAATCTATCCCCGTAACTCCAAATATGCTTATCGGCAATAATCCTAGTCCGATCAGCGACTTTGGGGTGTCTTAAGATAGGTGTCTCGTAATGACTAACGATCCTGATCTTTCTTTTTTCCCTCAGAAACTTATAGTACTCAGAACTATTGTTAAACTTTTTTGTTCCCCTATACCTTCCCATGCTTGCCTCCTTTGTTTACTCTACTCATCGGTTTTTTCTCCCCCCAAGAAGATCAAAAAAAGCATCACTTTGCGCCAATCTTTGATCATCAGAGGCTTGGTTTCTTTCTTCTTGGGCAATTCTTGTTTCAATATCGGCCGGCCGTTGATCATTTCCAACTTGTGTCATATCGCCTCCAGAGGACAGCGTTACTTTGTGAGGAAAGGAGCGAGCTAATGGTTGTTTAGAAGTTGAATCCCAGCCAATTGTTTCTTCATGTATTACATCAAATGACAAACTCACGCTTACAGATTGCGGAAGTACTGTATTTGGCGCTTTTTCAAAAATTTGAATCTTAGAAAAATCAGATTTATAGTTAATGTTCCCTATTGCAGCCAAAACACCATTTTCTGGTAATGGGGAGGTTCTATATGCTTCTAAAGTTTCACGAGGCGACAACAATCCGAGGTGGCGTTCATGATTTTGTAACTGTTCTTCGACCGTGTCACCTCCGAGTTCGTTGATGGTTCTTTCATTGGTAAGGAGGTTCATCATCTTGACGCGGACCAGAGGTGCTTGTCCTATGATTTTACCCGTGGATTCTTCATTGGGTATGTATGTCGGGTAAAGCATTTGCACTAATTTGGAGACTCTTCCCATATTTTCATAAGCTTCTCCCATCGACGCTGCTGGCACATCGAAGGCAAGAGTAACTTTCCTAGTTGTTCCCGTGTAGGTTTGAATTGGATCTGTGCGTCCGTAAACCGAGGTTGGCGTCCAGCTTGCATTAAAAGCTTCGCTATAATCTTTTATGAAAGCTTTGAAGAAAACCGTTCTTTGAGTAGCTAAATGCTGAAAAGAAATTACATATTGGCCATAGTTGGCATACGCATCAGTCATATCTACATAGGTGTCTTGTACTACGCCCCTATCTCGACCATATTTCGATACACCAAAATAATTGGTATCGTCGCCATCGTCACTTTTCGACATATGTATTACCTCCTTTTATTAGTTTCCGTCTAGCCGTCTAGCACAGCGCCGCGGCCAACGCCACCTAAATTTGTTCGGGTTGCGCGACCAATACGACTATCCAACTTCTCACCATCAATATGCACATCAACTGCAAGCTGCATTTCCGCAGCACCTTTTTGAAGTGCCGGTGCGAGTGTCTCAGCCCATGCATCGGCGCCGGTAGTTTCCAGATAGCCAGTAATTGAAGAAAACATGTCTCCAGCCTGCTTGGTAAGCGGTGCCATGGCTGTGAGTACTCCATCCATCTTCTTGGTCATTTTCATAACACCCTTGTTGGCGTCAAATCTGGCCCGGGCGTCCTGTGCTGCAACTTGAGCGTTCATATAATCTTGCTGGCGCATTGTCTTGCGCAATGCAAAACCTTGATCCTGTTCAATTTGTGTGCGACTGCGCCCTTGGCTTTGAGTGTTAAGTCCCAGCGAGTCGGATAGCATATCACTCATGCCGGCGAGGCCTCTATCAAATATATTACCGCCGGCGTCACCAAAACTCAATTCCTTCTTTACCATTCCTTTAGCGCTGTTCGCGATAATCGCAAAAAATTTCTCAAAGTAAAAGATACCTTCTCTTTCAAGATAATCAAATAATGGCCCCAAAAAGTCTCTTTTTATGAATTGAAATGCTTGTACCGCATATCCCTTCATTACTCCAAAAACCGAAGTGAAGAAATCAGCATCGATGTGCCACTCTTTTCTAAGGTCATTCATTCGGGTAAATACAGTACTAAATAATTGTCCAATCGCGGCGATCGGCCCATCTGTCTGGAAAGTATTCCAGATATCTGTCAAATCTTTTCGAATCAAATATAAGACACCTCCTGTCATGAGGGCCAAAACTCCTTTTACAGAGAACAAGTTACTCAACACTGTGCCGGTGAAGCCTGCTATTCCTTTAAAGATCTCATAACCCTTCTGTACACCGTCGATACCAGCCAAATTATATAATAGACCAACAGCACCGACTAATTCTGTGTTGTTCTTGACGAAAGACTCTGTTTTAGTAATAAGTTCTGCGTTGTATTTTTCAAATATACCAATTAGAGGCGTCATTCCTTGGAACATCGCCCTAGTTGCTTCTTGAATCTGTTGCACTGGTCTTTGAAACGAGCCCATTATTCCGTCGACAACTGAATCAAAACCCTTAAGGCCGAAAGCCTCTTTGGACATTTGTTCAAAACTATAACTTGCGTTTTCAACTTGGCCAGTAAGTTCTTCAACATCTCCAGATAGCATTTTCATGAAGTCAGAAACGCCAAGACCTAAAGTGGCCGCTAAAGACTTTTTAAGGTAATAATTATTTGAGTCCGCCAGGGATTCTACCGAGTGGCCGGCTTCAAATACAGCATCTCGGATCATTTCAAATCGTCTTGCAGGATCGACTTCCTGAACCATGCTAAGCGAGTCTAGGAAATTACCGCCTAAGACCGCATTAAGACCTTGGACAGCAGATGCAGCGCCTTCAAAAGTGTCAAATTTCTCAACCAATCCCAAAATGGTATTCATTTCAACGCCAGTTGCTTTTGATTGTGCCGCTAACTCTTTAAAACTATCAGGACCTGTTCTACCAAGAGCGGCTATCATGTTTTCGGCTGAAGCAAAGTCCCTGGTAAGATTTTCAATCGGGACTTCTAGGGCCATCGCTGTCCCTCTCATATCAAGTAGTAGTTGTTCAGATTCGCCAAGAGAATAACCCAGCGTTCTTGTGCTAGATTCCATAATCTGTGCTGAAGCTTGGACAGATACACCCAATTCCGCCATCATGGCGGTGGTACGGCCGATTTCTAGCTGTTGTGCTTCGTTTAGTTGGGTAAACCCAGTGAATCCCGATTGCAAGCCTGAGACGGCAGCAAGGGCCTCCTGGGACGAGACTCCATACAGTCGTAATCGATCTGTCAGCATACCGATATTTCCAGCTAATTGAGCACTGGCGCCCGTTGTGGCTCGAAACTGAACTGTCAGCGTATCGAGTGTTTTGGCTTCATCAAAGACACCCTTGACAAGCTCGCCAAATTTAACAATTATTTTGTCTGCTGTATTGGCCAGCAAAGAAAGTGCGCCGCTAAGGCCTTGGGTAGAGAGGGTCAGCAGGTCTGTTTCGTCTCTCTGGTCGTTTAGTGCATTTCGAGCTTTTCTAGTTAAACTTTCAACTTCTTTTTGTTTTCTATTATAGGCGCCAGTGCCTTTCTCCAGCATGTCAAGCTCGGTTCGAGCAAGTTTTAACTCTTTTGTGTAAGCCTCAAGATCGGCAGCATTAACGCCGCCCTTACCAGCACTAGCCGCGTTTTGATCGCGGATCTGTCCCAAGATTGCTTTAATGTCCTGTAATTCGTCTTCTGCAGCCATGCGTAATAAACCCTATAAATTAAATAGTTAAGATAAACTTTTTATAATTATTTAATCCCCTAAACCGGGCGGTCGACGGGGCTGATTATTGTTACTTAGAGTTTTTGTATTACTTGAAGAAGAAGTCTTCATGGCCGCTTTTTCATCTTCCATGTGATTCATGAGTCTGTTCACAAACCAATCTCTAAGACCAATCGGAAGATTATAGGCTTCGGTGAAAGACCAGCCGCCAAAATGCTTAAGAAAGAAAAATTGTTCATAAACATTTTCCATGTACTCACTGTTCAGGCCAAAAAAAGTCCGCGGAGAGCGGAACCTCCATTTGCTCGGAATGTGAACAGTGTGCGCAGTTGAAGTCAAGTGAGAGTTCAACATTAGGTACAATTGTTTTGTATATTTTTCTTAAAAAAGCTGCATCTGCCGATGGTATATTATGTGAAACATAATCAATTGCTTCTTTCGTGCTATTTCCATTAACTGAACAGATCATGTGGACAAGCTGAGTAGTGACTAACTTCTCTGCGCTTTGTTTCTTATTTTTTTCTAACTGGCCAGTGAGCAGTTTCTCATCTCGGCCGGTTAAGAGCCTCATTTCTACTCTTAACTGCGATTTCGGCAAAACAACCGCATAATTGCCGTTATCCATCACTTGTACGATTTCCGGAAGCGTTTTTGATATGTCGGTAGCTGTTACAACCGATGCTTGGTTTAAATCAAAATTGTGTTTCTGTTCGGTTATACATGCAGGACAGGTAATAGCAGTGTTATAGACATTCCCGTAACCAGAGACCCTGGCAGCTATGACAATTGCGTTTCTATCACCAACTAACAGTGTTTTTGGACTGATTGCTTTGTTCACAATGATGCTTTCTAAAAGTCTTTCTAGAGCTACACCATTTTGCAGCAATGTGACAGAAGTAAGAATATCTTCTTCTTTTGCTGTCATTTGTTTAATTTCTATTGTTGTCTCATTAAACAATGGATGTTCAGAAGAGTAGTGTCTACCCTCCGATGGGAGTTTTACAAACTCGGTTGGGGCAACAAATGAAAAGACATTTGAATCATATGCCGCCACCGGTGGACTCGCAGCTTCGGGAGTTGTGTCTCCTGCGCCGAGTCGATCTTTATTTCGTGACAATGTTCACCTCTATTTAATTATTTTATCTCGATATATCGAAGAATTTAGTATCGGGATCCACGATAGCGGAACCTTCTGTCGCGGTGTTAAGTTCTGCCCAATCATAGCGCAGCTTAAGCTTAATCTCGGTTAATTCATCGTTGCCATAAGCTAAAGTACCACCGAAGTCGATTTCTTGAGCGAATGCGTTCCAAAGTGTCCATTCTTCAACCATGACTCCTTCAGCATCGACTTGAGTTATTTTAACTTGCCCAAGAGCGCCAACGGATTTTTGTTTTGACATACTAGTTAATTTTCCTGCATCGGGAGTGTCTGGGAGGTTATACCCAGCGCCACTTACAATACCTGCAAGAGTAGCAACAACATCAGGATCGCCGCCGGGGTCAACCATGGTAATTTCGATGGGATTCCAGCTAACCTTACCGGGATAATAATAAGTATGGTTTAAATACTCATGAGTAGCCTCCGCTAATGTAAATGTTGGCTTGTTGACTTGTTTTGCGTACCAAATCATCGCACCACCGTTTTCAGTGGAAATTCCCTGAATGTTGATATAAAATCTAAAATTTCTTTTTGGATCCTTGAGCAGTTCCTCAGTGTTTCCAAAATTTGTTGACCAAAATGGCATTGTATGTTTTCTCCCTTTAATTTAACTAGTTGGTTGGTATTTTTAGTCGTCAAATGATGCGCCAGTATTAGCAATAATGAAGTCAATTGCGATGAATTCGATTGCTCTTGCTGGTTTAATCATAATCTTAGCGTAAAGAATGTTTTGATCAATAAGATCGGGGGTTGTGGTAGTCTCGTCCAGAACAAGTCTGTACTCCGAAATACCGTATCTGGTCTTGACATTTGCCAAGAATGGTTCAATAAGACCTTTGAATCTGTCCCAAGTTGCTTGAACATTTTGTTCAAAAAGTACTTGAGTTGAAAGGACCGAGATTTGCTTCTTAAGAAAGATAACCAATCTACGAACATTAATTCTGTCGAGAGCCGAAGGTCTCATTTGAAGCGTTTTCTGTCCGAATACTACGATTCCGCTGGATGGGAACGAAGCAATTGGGTTAATCTTACCGTCATATAACATATCGCGCTCTTTCGAAGAAAGTCGCGAGGCAACATTCAGGATTGGAATCCCTGCCGCGCCGTCAGAAAGACCTCCGCGGTTAAAGCCGGCTGGAGCGAACCATACATCAGCTTTTGCTTGTGAGCTGGCTAAAACGCCCATCATGGCGACGGAGGGGGGTACCCAAAGTGTTTGGCCGGTATTTGCATCACGAGTTTGGACCCATGGATAGAAAGTACAAGCATACGAGGTATCAACCCTTCTATTTCTTAATGCAGTGACTGTCCCTCTGACATCTCTGTTTGCCCTTGCGGTCGCGTCTACATAGTCCTCACTAAACGGAGTGTAGACATTGGGTAAGTCAATGATTGCCATGGCGTCACGACGATCTTCACACAATTGCATTTGATAGTTAGTGAGACTTTCATTGGTGAGACCCGGTACTGCAAGAACATTAAAGTCTAATAATTCTGGGTCTGAAACCATTTCCAATGATTGCTTATATGTTTGGAAAATATAGCTATTCTTAACATTGCTGGCGCCAGTCATGCCTTTCTGGAACACAGGATCTGGCTTTGTGATATCAAAGCCGTCAAACCCTCCGAAGAACGGAGCGGTAAAGGAATCATAACCAAAATCAAGCAGAGTACGATAATCGTTGCTTGCTGTAGCGGTTAGACTCTGGCCTTGGGCGCGTGAACCAGATCTGTAGGCGAAGCCTCTAAGGCCAGACTTAACAGAACCGGACATAACATCGTCCAAGGTCATGATGTATCCAAAACCGTGATACCCGCCGTTAGCCTTCGCAGCACCCTTTCCGCTGGGGTCATCTGCCTGTTCAGCGTCAAGCATTCTGTGCATGTCTCCTAAGCCTACTGCAGGAGCATTAGATGTTGCAGTACGAGTTGACCTCATACCAAAATTAACTCTTGTGGGGTCGGTTAAGCCTGAATCTGCAACATTTTTAACAAGAGGTGCTGACGGGAATGTGAGAGTTGCTCTCATGTTGCCATCGATACCACCAGTTAATGCTCGGATACTGGAATCAACTCCGCCGTAGAGGTTAGCCGCCGGTCCGGTGATAATGATACCTTCAAACTGAGGTCCAGTATTCTTCCAGCAGTTAGCCGGGGCATTCGACGAGCTTACCTGAACTGAGGCATATTTAGGTGGTCCGTAATACCCGAAAGGAACACATGCTGGGTTTGAAGCACCAGCTGCAACATCATCGTTAAGTTCGACATACACATATTTAGATTCGTTATCGTAGTCTCCGTACTTGCGTAGTCTTGTGTTGATTTCGTCCCATTTGTAGTATGTATCACCGATGACTTTCGAAATGAAATTTGGCGATGTAGGATCAAGATTCAAATTATCAAATCTTTCTAATACTTGAGGGTTGGCATCTGTATCTTGTATAGCGCGTAGGACAACTGAGAATGAGCCGTATTCTTGATCTAAACTAACAGGGGCACGAATTCTTTCAATAGTGACCTTTGCGTTTTTGTGTAGCCATTCTCCGTGGCCGCGGCCTTTCAAGCGGAACAGCTTTTGCGTCGTATACGGTGCAAAGCCGTCATTCGGGCCGAAGTCTTGTGCGCAAAACCAGCCGGCTTTGGCTTCTTGAGAGCTAATGCCTTTCATTTTGCTAGGACCTTGTGTAGGTGTGACAGAAGCAGTACCAAGAGGGAGCATAATCCCGACCATGTTACCGCCTAGGCTAGTGACATTATCTCTAAGATATTGTTCGTATGATTCTCCAAGCCAATAATTTTTCTTAGCTGATCCTGGGTAGAAGTTTCCTGAAGATATTAAAGTAGGGTTTGTGTTCATGCGCTTACGAATAAAGTTTCCGCTTGAATCGTCAAAACTAACTTGTACTTCTTCTGTACCGCCGTCGCGAAGGAATTTGATCTTGAATTGACCGGAGGCATCCGAATCAATAAAAGCACACAAAGAAGCGGTTAATAGGGTTGGTGCACCGACAGATGCATGGCCTTGGTTTCCATGTAGCGCGCCACTAAGAAGTGGGACGCCGCCGTCAGAATATATAATCGCACCTAAGTGGAACGATCCAGTTTCAGATGACTTTTCGGCCGCGCCGATGTCTGTAGTTATAGAAGAAGATGCTTGAACAAAGAGACCGTAAGCACCTCCGCCAATACCCCCTGCACCAGCAGATGGATTCGCCGTGGTTTGCCAGCCGGCTCTTGCTGAAATTGTTCCATCCTGATTGACTGATTGTTGACCAAGTAACCTGATATAAGTTATCGGCGCAACTTGTGCGTCCAAAAAGGCTCTAGCAGCATATGTGCCGTACATCGGTGATTGGTTGTTTCCATTACGGTACACATCACCACCGCCTTTACCCGGTACTGTGTCGCCGAACGCGGCAACAAAGTCTTGATAATTCTCAACCCTCGTGGGTGTCATGGCCAAGCCCTTTTGTGAGCGGCCAATAATTACTGGTCCAATAGTAGTCGGAGCATCTGCACGAAACGACTTATCGATTTCGTTAATAAAAATCCCCGGAGATACGAACTTAAAGTTTTTAATTGACATTTAGCAAATTCCTCTCTGTTGTTATAATGTTATATATTATAAGCTAATCAACAGTAAATAGTAGACCCATTTTCAAAAGTCGCCTGATATAAGAAGAAATTAACCGGTTTCAGGAACTAATCACCAAAAAAGTCAGTTTCTCCCGGAAGTGGTACACTTTCCCTAGGAAATGTCAGCTCGACGATGTTCTCATCGATTCTCACAATCTTACGATCATCGTTGTCGCCTTCTCCGATTAAGTAGCCTAATACCTTTATCTTAATGTCAGAATTAAACATACGCATGTCCTCTCCCAGATTGGCGACATTATCACCTGCTGTAAAGCTTTGTTCTATAAACGCTTCGTACAAGTGTCCATTCCTCTTCATAACGAATGAGTTGATCTGTCCCGTTCTGGTAATGAACGGCGCAAGTAGCTCATTCATCTGTTGTTGGTATTCAGTTTTAATGCTAATTTTATAATCTACATTAATGTATACTGGGATTGGGATAGACAGTGACTGGATTACCACTTTTTTGTTTATTCTCGGGAAGTTTTGTTGTAATTTCGCGTCTGTGTTTGTTCTGGTGCCTCCGGCAACAGCAAAATTTCTTGTCTTATCAGGAACTATCCTTCGGGCGATTGTAACACGGCCGGCACGACCGTCACCCTTGTCTGAGTAGATGTGAGCCTGATATGCGCCTTTTCTGTTGGGATCTTTTGTTATACCTGTCCTCTGAACACTGATTAAAGGAAGTTTCAAGGCACCTGTTTCGTCTCTCAGCTCTTTGTCGTTTTTAATCTGATATGCTCTTTCTGGCACCTGCCACAATATATCTACTTTCTTCCGGCCTTCGTTTGTGGTTGCAAAAAGCCTTAAATCGGTCTTGAGCCAAGAAGTCATAGCATAATCGATGTCTTCAATCGTCGATTCAAGCATACCAATCTCACGAAGAGATATCGAACCAGTTCTTGGTAAACTTGGTAATTGTGTAAAATTAAAATTATTAGGAAGCATCGAAAAGACCCTTTCTTGCCTTCTTCGCTGTCGCGATTATTTCAAAAGTTTGATCCGCTTGGCCAAACAACTTGCGCGGGGTAGAAAGCTTAGTAAGTTCATAGTAATTATCGCCATATAATATAAAGTCACCTTCTCGTACAAACAAGTTTTGATCCTCGTTTAATCTTCTTTTGTGAAATTTGACGGTAATGATTGAGTCAGCATCAATACCCATACCTTCCATATACTTGGTGGATTCTTGATCATAGGCAACCAAAGCGTACACTCTAACTGGCGACAAGAATGTCTTCTCGATAGCTTCTCCGTATAAATCGTGGAATTGTGTTCTTTCAAGATCAATTGAATAGTATAAGATAGCTTGGCCGACGACCTTTTCGATAAGCTCATCATTTACCTGTTTTACAAGGTCTCGTTCTTTCTTACCAAGAAAAAGCGGTGGTGGGGGCTGATCTGGTCTCTTCCATTCTTCTGACATCTATCAATTATCCTACAAAAATTGGTATTGGGGAGAATGCGTAGGTTTTCGCTGTCGCATCTGCCTTTTCAGCGTCGATTTTAACGAGTTCTTTGTACTCAGTCGAAGCAAGTAACTCATTTAACTTGGCTTTTAAGTCATCTTGTTCGGATTTAGCCTGAGAAAGCAACTCACTGTGATTTAAGGTTACGCTTTCTCCCGGAATCGGAATGGTGGTAAACTTTCCTCGAATCTGCCCAAGCATTTCTTTACACAGGGCTAGTGCATACTTCCTGATCCACTGTTTACCCATAGAATTGATGTTTTTATACGGAATATTCTCGTATGGCAATGTGTTTACATTATTGACTCCGAGTGTTCCGTCGTCATAGCCCGCAAGATCTTCAGTGGAGTCTTCTTTTATATAAAAATTGAACCATAAGCGATCGAAGCCGGAACCAAAGTCCATTCTCGAAGGATAAAGTCTCAATTTGTTGTTCTTGATCTCGTAAGAAAAGTGAGAAGTGCGAGTAAAGATAGAATCTTCATACATAATCGCCTGCATCTTATTCTGCCATGTTGGAATTAGCTCAAATGTTGAATCATCAGCGAATTGTCCATAAGTGTTCAGGTTCCCAACAACATTAATTCCCCCATAGTACCCGAAAAAGCGCCACATTGCTCTCGGGCTCTTATAATAGACTCTTGTTACAAATATTCTTTTGCCGTCGACGGAGCCAGAAAAAGGCACCGCGTTATTCCCATCGTCCACACCTGCGGCGCTAGCACTATTAATTATATATTGTAAATCATAATCTTGCTGGTTATCGGCAGGCTTGAAAGAGCCAGAGTATATTGTTCTAGTACCACCATAGCCAGTTTGTGATATGAGGCCATCCCCGACTCTCTGAGCATAACTGGCTTGGAACCTAGGAACTCTAAGATTGGAGCCCGTAGGGCGTACTGAACCGATTAACTCACCTTTGTGGTTAAAGGTACCAGTCACATCTCCAATCGAGTCACCTAAAGCATTTTTACTTTGGTGTAAATTAACAATATATGAGTACTCTAAAACTGCTTCTTCATAAGCAGAATAAACATTCGCCGGAGTTAACTCAATATCGACGACATCGCCCCCAAGTTTTTTATAAACATATCCGACTTGGAGAGCGGCGCCGGAAATAAAGTTTGCTGAACCGGTGTAGATCCCAAATGGAACCGCGATAGCCACATCGGCTGTATCGCCTGTGGATGTAAGTATGACTGCGCTCGTAGTCGACTTGGGTTTAAGGTTTGTTGGCATTAATAGTCCCTCTATAAACTAAGTAGTAAAATCCACAACAAAACCCCCTGCGAATACAGGGGGCTTATTAATATCAAATATAATTTGCTACTAAGTGTTAGTCTTTCTTTGATTTTGAAGGCTTTTTAGTTGCTGCTTTGGGGCTTGCGCTCTTGGGTGCTGCTTTAGGGGCTGCTTTAGGTGCTGCTTTGGGAGCAGGCGCCTTGGGGGCAGCTTTTGGAGCAGGAGCAGGGGCTTTAGCCTTTTGAGCAGCTATTCTTCTAGCTTTACCGGGCATGGTGATTTCTCCTTTTAAATAAATAGTTTATAATAAGTAAAAAGCCCCCATCTCTGGGGGCTTAAAAGTTTTGTAATCAACAGATTACAGATCGTCAGGTTCAATGTGACCAGTTATTCTGACAAGAAGCTTGCCAGCGGTAATTTGGTTTGGTATTCCACCAGTCATGTTGGGAACAACAATCCCTGAAGCTTTTTCAGGATCATCCGTAAGGAAGTTGTTATTATTGCTGTTCAGCGCAACGGTCGAGACCGTAACTAATACTGTAGAATCGGTTCTCACAGCAGTAAAGTTAGAATTGTTGTCAACTCCAAGTTTAATGCCTTCTGCCAACTCTGCTGTCGTTGTGACAGAACCAATATTGAATTTATTAGCTGCCGGTGAACCGCCGAAAGCAGTTCCGGAATCAGCGACAAATGGTACTCGTGTGCCAGCGTGCGTGTCAAGAAAAATTGTTGTCACGGCACTTGTAACATTACCAACCGTTGCAGAACTACAATCGATTGTACAGCTAGCCTTTGCAGTTGTAACATCACCTGCGGTAATGTACAGATACTTATCCAACAAACCGTTCGCACTAACTGATGTATCAATTTGTGTCGTTGTGTGCTTCCCAAGTGCTGTGCCGGCAGATGCAAAGATGTCGGATGCCAGTGCAGTATCGTTGGATGCGTCAGACCCAAGGTAACCATCACCGTCACCAAACATAAGATCGTAATCCTTTAAAGTACCATCGGTGCATTGCTCAAGGTTAATTGTTTCCACTTGTGTAACAACACCAAAAACAGCTTTCGTCAACTGGCAAAGATAACTAACATTTGTGGTATTAGTACCGATTGGATCTGCTGCGGCCAGTGCTTGACTGAACAGCGTGTTCTTTGTACTAGCGAGGTCCAACACCAAATCGGTAATAACCATTTGTCCTATTCGGAACTGGCTAGCCTCTACAATATTGTCAGACATCACCAAAGGTGATGGTGACACATCTTTTTTCAAACCTGCCTTATTTATCGCGGCAACTCTTGCTCTAGATTTTCTTCTAACTCCCATTTTGTTTTCCTCCTTGTTTATAAGTGTTAAGTTTCATCCTAGAGATCATCCGGTACAGCAAAGCCGTAAATGTAGATGGTAAGCTTACCTGCGGTCATCGCAGCGCTACTAGAGCCAGAACCATTGCAGATGTAAAGGTACATACCTGCACCACCGGTTCCGCCGGCGACATCTGCATCGTTAGTATAGCTTGCATCCACACCAATAGCGTTCAAGGTGTCGACAACGGTGGTACCCGGCGAACCGCCTTGGTTCACGATCGCGGCGCTCATTTCGAGGTCAAGAACAGTGTTTCCGCCGGCTGGTACTTCGGTCATGACTGCCCGGATCTCAGTAACGACACCGACTTTGTCCCGAGAGAGTCGACCCAATTGGGATGCTGCGCCAGATTTACCAACGACTTGTGTGTCGCCACCGCCGCCGAGGATGAGTCCTGCTGACGCTGCTGCTCCGAGGTCTACAACGATCTCAGTGATAAGCTCTTGGCCCAATCTGTGTTGAGTGGTTCGAGCAATTGTGTCTTTAATACCTACGCCGGCACCCAAATCAATCTCTTGTCCTTCTTTTTCAATTCCGTAAAGCCTTTTACGGCCTAATCTTCTGTTTCCCATAATTTAATTTCTCCTTTTTATTATGTTATTGCAATACCCCGCCTCATTCAATGATTGTACTCCAGCCACTTCGGAGTACTCTCTTTCTAGGGCAGTGGCCTCGCCCAAGGAGAATAATACAAGTTACAGTAAATAGTTTGCCCAAATGCAAAATCTCAAAAAACTAGGGCCGAAAAAATTTGGCAGATCAACATTTTGAGATTTTAACTTCCAAAACAAAAACCCCCCTGAAAACAGGGGGGTTATGTTTAGTGTACAGTTCGCTAACTTATCAAGTAGCGCCTTGCTCACCCAAGAGTCCGCGGACGATAACAAGACCGTACATATCAGGACGCACCATTTTCTTGGCATAACGCGTCATGACTCCCTTACGGGGTACGAAGTCTTCTGGTCCGAAGATCGTAGGTGTGGTTTGCAGTGGTACATATGGGGCGTACACATATCCGCTTTCAAGGAAAGAAGATCCGCGACGACCGATAAGAAGAACATTGCGAAGGAAGTAAGGGTCAACAATGACATCAAACTTCTTGCTCAATGAACCAACCTGAACCGCACCGATGGAACCGGTCTCATCGTCAGCAGTGACGGAAGCACGGAATCCAGCAGTAAACTCAAGGATGTTGGCAACTTCTGGCGAACAAACGACGAAGTTAGCACCACCACGAAGAGTCTTGCGGTGAATTTGAGCAGAAACATCGTTGATAGTTTCAACGAGAGTTTCGTACCACTCGCTAACAGTACCGGTGAAGTCGGGAGCAGCAGAAGCCGCACCAAGTTCAGCACCAGTTACACGGTTAACGAAGAGACCAGGAGCACGCGACCAGTAGTAGGTAGCGGCTGTAGCCTCGTTTACAAGGTCAGCAAGGATCTCGCGATCGATTTCCAAAGCAACTTGCTCCGAAAGGATGCTAGTTAACTCAACCTCTGCATCAAGGTTGTGGTAAGCGTTAAGGTCTTGACCTAACTCTGGAGACCACTTAGCCTTGAGCTTCTTGGTTTGAGCGGTAACAGCAATCGAGTCGACTTTGATGTCGATCTCTGGGATGTTATCGTTCGCTTCAAGAGGGAACAAGGTATCGCCGGCTCCACCAACAGCACCCACAGCACCAGCAGCACCAAGCTTATCAGCGACGGGGAAAGTCATTTTGCCAGTGGCAAGATCAGTGGTTGTTTTGCTAGTGTCGGCTGCAGTTACACTTTGATCGACAACTACAAAACGAAGTGCGATCGATGAGGTAGCAGACTCAGTTGCGGAAACTTGTCTGGTCAAACGACGAACAACTTTGTTGTTGTTTGTGGTCAAAGCATCACAGATGGCATTCATTGCTGTTGCATCGAGATCGAAGGCACTAAGGTTCAACAAATCTGGAGAACCGAGAGTAGTTACAATCGCAGCCGTTTCAATGTCAACGACAACCGCTCCAAGCGTACCTGCTGTGTCTGCCAAGAGATCGGCATCATACTCGATAAGCTTTGAGTTTGCTTCAGTTACAGAACCATTCAAAATGAATGAGGACTTAACCTGAATGTTTGCATCAACAACCGCAGAAGTGTTGCTACCCGTTGGCGATGCGTATGCATAACCGCGAGCAGAATTACGAGGACCGGAAAGGTCTTCCTTATCTTCGGTGCCGACAAGGTCAACACCACCAGTGATTTGGGAACCAACCTGATCAGTACCATAAATGGACTTATCAACTGTGTTTCCAAAACGGCTACCAGTAGCGGCACCCGTACCAATGGTATCCCCGAATGTGAAATCGAGGAAGAAAATGAGACCCGAGGGTAAGCTCATTGGTTGGACAGAAACAAGATCGTTTGCGATCAAGCCTGCAAATACACGACGGACGATGGGGAACGCGACGGCCGCAAAGCCCTCAACATTTCCACCGCCGAGAGTAGAACTCTCGCGCAGTAGTTCTTTTGCTTGGTTTTCAAGCAAGCGTGCCATGGAATCTCTCTCGCGAGATCCTGTAAGACCTTCGAGCAGACCCGTCTTTTCCCATTTATTGAGAAGAGCAGAACCTTCAGCACGCATATCACGATTGACAACTCCTTCGGTCAATCTTTCGATAATACTAGACATTTAAATCACCTCCTTT
>MDTC01079610.1_pt1 | contig 23000 bp, 24 predicted proteins | sample 811181 | NCBI WGS metagenome assembly MDTC01 (sample SAMN05326644, study PRJNA326480) | marine metagenome | isolation source: seawater | place: Pacific Ocean: North | collected 2011 | reverse complement strand
GATAGATAGATAGATAGATAGATAGATAGATAGATAGATAGATAGATAGATAGATAGATAGATAGATAGATAGATAGATAGAAGCGCCACCTCATTCCCCTGCCTGAAGATCCGGCTTTACACTTCCCTACACGCCCGGCGCTCCTATTGGAGAATCAGGCAATACAGCCGGACGATCTATCTAAATCCACGGGACTTTTCTGGCGGATACTTAGACACAGGATTAGTTTTATCACACGCCCTTTTATGCCCACTACTTATATCCACTATGGGCGAAGTGTCAGGCAGGCACACAAGATCTGCCGGCACAGGGGCCGCAGCAGTCAGCGCAGACTGCTCTCTGTCATGGCAAGAAGACTCAGAGGAAGCAAGATGATCAAGGTCACCATCAATGATGCAGAACATTCGCTGGATGTTCCGGAAGACACCCCGATTCTGTGGGTGCTGCGGGACACTCTGAAACTCACCGGAACCCGTTTCAGCTGCGGCATGGCCCTGTGCGGTGCCTGCACAGTGCATGTAGACGGCAACCCGGTACGCTCCTGCTCTACCCCAATCTCATCCGTCGCCGGCAAACACATCACCACCATTGAAGCCATGAGTGCTGATCCTGTGGGTCAGAAAGTACAACAGGCGTGGATGGACGAAGCCGTCGCTCAATGCGGCTACTGCCAATCCGGCCAGGTGATGAGTGCAGTCGCTCTGCTGAAGCAGCATACCAATCCGACCGATGAACAGATCGATAGCCTTATGAGCGGCAATATCTGCCGTTGCGGCACCTACCCCCGTATCCGCAGCGCCATTCATCGCGCTGCCAGCAATCAGACCGCAGATATCGAAAGCAGCCTGTTTACGGAGGTTAAGACATGAACAGTAAAGTGACTCACGACAATCATCAGGCCTCTGAATTGGCAAACGGCGCAGAGAGCACAATGAACCAGGATCTGATGCTGGCCAATGTCAGCCGTCGCCGCTTTATGCAGGGAGCCGCGGCTGCCAGTGCATTTGTTCTGGCAGCCCGCTTCACTCCGGCCAGCGCAGAAGAGAAGAAACCGGCCTACGGTGCTGCCGCCATGCCCAATGGCTGGGCAGATAATCCGGATGTGTTTATCAGCATCGCCACCGACGGCACCGTCACACTGATCAACCACCGCGGAGAAATGGGTCAGGGCATCCGTACCAGCATCATTATGGTGATGGCTGATGAAATGGGTGCCGACTGGCAACAGGTCAAAGTTGAACAGGCCATCGCCAACGAAGAAAAATACGGCAACCAGAACACTGACGGTTCACGCTCCATGCGTCACTGGTTTGAGCCGATGCGCCGTGCCGGAGCGGGTGCACGCTACATGCTGGAACAGGCTGCAGCCAAACAGTGGAATGTTCCGGCCGCTGAATGTAAAACCGATGTTCATAAAATAGTTCACCAGCCAAGTGGACGTTCACTGTCATTTGGTGAACTGGCAGAAGCAGCCGCTGACATTGCCGTACCGCAACGCTCGCAGCTGACGCTGAAAAAGCCCGGCGAATGGCGCTACATTATGCAGAAGCCTGAACAGTTTCCGGCTGCCAACAAAAAGCAGCCACTGGCCATCGATGGTATGGACATCGTTACCGGTAAAGCTCAGTACGCCGCAGACGTGTATTGGGAAGATATGCTGTACGCCGCCATTGCCCGTCCGCCATCTTATGGCTCTGCGGTAAAATCTTTTGATGATAGCGCTGCTTTAAAAGTACCTGGCGTCGTGAAGGTTATTGAAATGCCAACCGCCAGCCAGCCATCAGCGTTTGCTCCGTTAGGCGGCGTTGCTGTTCTGGCGGAAAATACCTGGGCTGCAATTAAAGGCCGCAACGCACTGCAGATTAAATGGGACGATGTGCCGGCCGGGGCCAACGCTGCCTATGACTCAGTGAAGTACCGCAAATATCTGGAACAAACCGCAGAACAGCCGGGCCAGGTGGTACATAAAAAAGGCAGCATTAACCGCGCCCGTAAAGGTGCAGAACAGGGCCTCACCGTTAATTACTACGCCCCACACATGTCACAGGCTCCAATGGAACCCATGGCTGCCATCGTGCGTATTAATGGTGATAAAGCGGATGTCTGGACCTCAGTACAGAATCCCCAGGCTGCGCGTGACGGTGTAGCCGGTCGACTCGGACTGAAGCCTGAAGACGTGACCGTACAGTGCGGCCTGATGGGTGGTGGCTTCGGCCGTAAAGCCAAACCGGATTACGTGTTTGAAGCGGCGGATTTATCAAAAGCCATGGGTGGTCGTCCGGTGCTGGTACAGTGGACCCGTGAAGACGATCTGCAGAATGGTTTCTTCCATACAGTTGCGCTGGAACACATGAGTGCCTGGATGGATGGTGATGGCAAAGTCACTGGCTGGCTGCATCGCTCCGTATCACCAAGCATCAGCTCACTGTTTGCACCAAACGCTGAACACCTGTCACCACCAGAACTGGCGCAGGGTGTGCGTAATATGCCGTTCAATATTCCGGCTGTACAGCTGGAAACCGGTGCCGCCCCGGGACACGTGCGTATTGGCTGGTTCCGTTCGGTTTACAATATCCCGCACGCTTTCGCAGTACAGAGTTTTATTTCAGAGCTGGCGTACAAAGCGAAAAAAGATCATAAGGAATTCCTGCTCGATCTGGTGGGTCCGGCGAGACAGATTGATCCACGCAAACTGGATGAACCGTGGAACTACGGCGAAGATCCAGAGCTCTACCCTATCGATGCCGCGCGTTATCGCGGTGTGATCGAACGTGCCTGTAAAGAAGCCGGCTGGGGCAAGAAAATGCCGAAAGGCCGTGCGCTGGGTCTGGCTGCGCACAACAGCTTCGCATCCTATTGTGCGGTGGTTGTTGATGTCGAAGTGACCGATGCCGGTGAAGTGATTGTTCACCGCGCAGACATGGCCTTCGACTGTGGCCCGCAGATCAATCCGGACCGGGTAAAATCCCAGCTGGAAGGTGCCTGCGTCATGGGTACCGGCATCGCACTGATGACAGAAATTACCGCCAAAGACGGACGTATTGAGCAAAGCAATTTCCATCAGTATCTGGTGCCACGTATTCCACAGGCACCAAAAGAAATTCATGTGCATGCGGTGAATAACAATATTAATGTCCCACCTGGCGGTGTCGGTGAACCGGGTATGCCACCGGTCGCACCGGCTATCTGCAATGCAATCTTTGCCGCCACCGGCAAACGCATCCGCAGTCTGCCAGTGGCGGATCAGTTAACCCGCAGTTAAAACCACCGGCCAGTCCCACGACCGGCCAAAGCATGCCCTTAAAAAGCATGCACTGAAAGGAAACGCTTAATGCAACACCTCGACGTTCAGATCGCCGAACAGGCGCTGACATGGTTAAACGAAGGCGAAACCATCTGGTTCTGCACGGTGCTGTCGACATTTGGTTCCTCTCCGCGTGAGCCGGGATCAACCATGGTCGCCAAAGCCGATGGCAAGCATCTGGGCTCTCTTTCCGGCGGCTGCGTCGAGGACGATTTTCTCGAGCGCCTGCAACAGGGCGAATTTGCTCAGCGTGTGCGTCAGGAGCGCTACGGTGAAGGTGATCAGTCTGATCGCCCACAAATTCAGTTGCCCTGCGGCGGATTGCTGGATGTATTAATCGAACAGCTGGCACCCGTGCCTGACAATATTCAGCACATGCAGCAGCTGCTCGACACATTAAAAGGCCAGCGCCAGATGATACGTTCTGTATCCCTGAGCGACGGCAGCCTGACACTGGATCACACCGACATTCAGAGTGGGCAACGTATTAAAACCATTGGCGACAGAATTACTATCCGTGTCGGTCCGGCGCAACGTCTTATTATTGCCGGGCTGTCCACTGTTTCGCGCTTTTGTGCGGAATACGCGGTATCTCTCGGCTATGACGTGATTGTCTGCGAACCACGCGAAGAGGAATTCCAGGATTTCTTCTGTGCCGGAGCAAAACTCGAAAAGACCATGCCTTCTTCGTTTATCCGCCGGGAAGGAAATGTTCACGCACAGACGGCGATTGTCGCCATGACCCACGATCCGCGCATTGATGATCTGGCCATGATCGAAGCGGTAAAAACCCCGGCGTTTTATATTGGCGTTATGGGATCACGTAAAACCTCCGACAAACGCGCTGAACGTCTGATGCGCTCCGGCGGCTTAAACGCAGAACAGATTGAACGCATTCATATGCCAATCGGCCTGTCGCTCGGCAGTAAAACGCCGGCAGAAATTGCACTTGCAGTGATGGCCGACGTACTGCGCTGTATGCGCGGCATTGAGCGTCATGACCTCTGATTCCAGCCTGCGAGATGAAACCGGCAGATCAGCACCGGACGACACAATCAATATCGTCCCCGGGCTGGTCATGGCCGCAGGATTTTCGACCCGCTTTGGTGATAAAGACAAACGTATCGCAGGGTTTAGGCAGAATGGCAGCAGTACTGGGTTACTGAGCACGACACTGAATAATGTACTGCCAGCATTTATTGATGCTGATGGTCAGTGCTGTCTGGCCGTTGTTCTCCGTCCGGAAGATTCTGCCGAAGCGCTGGGTGTTCCGCCACAGTGCAGAATTATTCATGCACCCAATGCAGCCGCAGGACTCGGGGCCAGCATTGCCGATGCTCTGACAGTCATTGCGGAAAATAATTATTGGCCATCAGCTCACGCATTGGCATTAATACTGGGCGATATGCCTGAACTCCGGGCTGAAACAATCACCGACCTGACACAGCAGATAAGTAAAAGCACCATAATTCGCCCGTACTTTAACGGAAAACCAGGGCACCCGGTATTATTTGGACGTACGTTCTGGACACAGCTAAGCAAAAATATCCATGGCGAAGGTGCACGACAGATTATTAAAAATAATCAGCAGGCATTTAAAGCTGTCGAGGTATCTGACCCTGGTGTTTTATTCGATATAGATACACCAGATCAGCTGTCCCGGGCATAACCATCAGGCCTTTCCATAGGACCTACCGTTATGCGCGCCAGAACAAATTCAGGCGTAATATATTGTCAGGATTTTTACAGTCAACGGATCAGTATTTTCTGAAAGACTCCGGGAATTCAAAAGCTGTTTTACAGTACCAACTACAAACACAATCAGTGCTTTAAAAAAATGGATTTATCTTAGCCTCAGCGGGTTTAAACCTGACCTGTCGCAAGAAGATTCACGCGTAATAAAGATAAATGGATTCATGAGCATTGGTCATAGCATCAACCTCGGGGATGTATTGATCCTGTCATACGAATCTGAAATTTTATATACGGTTAATTCAACACACGGGGTTCTTATGTCATTCGCAGCAGAATGTAAGCAGCAGCCTGAATCCATCAGCGACGTTATGCCTAAAAGCTTTTTTCGCCGGCTGTTCAGTACACTGTCACTAACAGCCGTTCTGGGCATGACTGCCGTCGCGCAGAATGCCAGCGCTGAAAGCACACTGGAAAAAGTATCGCCGTCACTGGCTCAGGCGGATGATGAGCTGGTTGGTAAAGAATTATGGCAGCGTAAGGGACTTTCCCCCCGTGACCGCAGCTTAGTGACCGTTGCAGCTCTGGTTGCCCGCAATCAGACCTTCCTGCTGCCACGCGAAGTGGAACGCGCCCTGGATAACGGGCTGAAACCGGCCGAGATCTCCGAACTGATCAATCACCTTGCCTATTATGCTGGCTGGGATAACGCTCTGGCCGCTGCCGACGTTACCGCAAAAGTTTTCGCCAAAGCCAAAGTAGGTAAAAACGCTCTGCCAAAAATTTCGCCCAAACTGCTGTCCTTTGACCAGAAAGCAGAAGATCAGCGTCAGAGCTTTGTATCCTCTACCTACGGTGAAGTATCTCAGGGTGTCGTGGATTACACCCAGAAGCAGCTTTTCCTGAACATGTGGCTGCGCCCGGGTCTGGCACCGCGTGACCGCAGTCTGGTGACCGTCAGTGCACTGGTCGCTTCCGGTCAGCCAGAGCAGATCGGATTCCATCTGAATAAAGCCATGGATAACGGCCTGACTCAGCAGGAAGCCGGCGAAGCGCTGACTCAACTGGCATTCTATGCCGGCTGGCCAAAAGTGTTCTCTGCTCTGCCAGTCGTCAAAGAAGTATTCGAAGGCCGTAAATAAAACACCGGACAAACTCACCGCCGGTGCCGGTCATTTCCGGTACCGGCGGTAAACAGTACCCACGATAATTAAAGAAGACAGTAACGGAGCATAAAATTGGAAAAAGGCGGCGACAAAATATCTTTTATCGGTGCGACGGCATCCCTGCTGATGGTGTATCTGGCCTCCGCTGCCCCCATTCCGCTCTACGGTATTTACCGCGCTGATGGTGCACTGACCTACACAGATTTATCCCTCAGCTCAGTTTTTTATTTTGCTGGTGCCGTCATTGCACTGGTTATTTTTGGCCGCTTATCCAACCATTTTGGTCGCAAGCCCGTGGCCTTTGTTTCTGTCATTCTGACAGCCCTGGCCTGCCTGTTATTTTTTAATGTCCACAGCGCGACACCGCTGCTGTTTGGTCGCTTACTGCAGGGACTTTCCTGTGGCTTAGCCTCAACAGCACTGGCTTCCTGGGTTGTGGATTCTTCCGAATCAGTACCCGCCTGGCTGGCACCGGCTGTTCTCAGTACAGGACCAATGACCGGGTTAACCATCGGCGACATCGGCTCCGGTATTCTGGTCGAATACGGGCCAATGCCGCGCCAGTTCACCTTTATGATTGTTATTGCTCTGCTGGTGTTATGTGCCTTTCTCATTCTGAAGGGTAAAGAAACCATTAACGGTAAACCCGGCGCTCTGGCTTCACTTAAACCCAACATGTCGCTACCGGCAACAGCGCGCAAAGCATTTCCTCTGGCGGCGGTTACCTTCGTCTGCACCTGGTCATTGGGTGGATTTTTCCAGGCGTTCGGACCAGCCATGGCCCGCGAGCAACTTCATTCAAGCAGCGCCTTAGCTGCCGCTCTGGTATTTGCCTCCATTATGGCGCCGGGCAGTATTGGTGCCTCACTGGCAGGACGCATGCATGCGGTAACAGCTCAGAAGCTGGGCATGCTGAGTTTTACCATCGCTGTAATGGTTTTATTGTGGACTCTCGACTTCGGCAACCTGACACTGTTTTTAATTGTTAGTGTCATTACCGGTATCGCTCAGGGTACGGTTCTGGCCGGCAGTATCCAGACCATGGTCGCCGATCTGTTGATTACCGAACGCGCCGGTGTGCTGTCCGTTATTTATGCGTCTTCCTATACCGGCGCTGCCATTCCTACTCTGGTGGCCGGGAAAATGTCGGAAGAATTCAGTCTGCTGCAGGTGGCTTCCGGTTACGGCGTAATGGCCATTCTCGGCTGCCTGGCAGTCTTTCTGGTGCCGGCACTGAGTCGTCGCGGAAAACCCCATGAAGTACATTAAGCCAGTTTTTACCGCCGGCATACTGTTGCTGGCCAATACCCTGACTTATGTCCAACCACAAAACCTCCAGGCAGAGAATGCACCCGGAAACAAGGAGAACACCATGCAGATCACTATGGAAATTGACGGCGAAATCATTAATGCCAGTCTTGAAAATGGCAGCTCAGCCGCAGCCGATTTCTATGCCTTGCTGCCACTGACCCTGACCCTGACCCTGACCGATTACGCTTCCACTGAAAAAGTCAGCGATCTGCCAGGCAAATTATCTACCCATACAGACCCGGCGGGCACCAGCGCAAAAGCCGGTGACATTACCTATTATGCCCCCTGGGGTAACCTGGCCATCTTTTATAAAAATTTTGGTCATGCCAATGGTCTGGTCAAACTCGGCACCATGGAATCCGGTGTTGATCTGCTGAAAAAGCATAAGGAAGCCTTTGAGGTTGTCATCAAAGCTGCCGATTGATTTAACCTTCCATCATTTTTTACAGAGCAGTGGTCGCATAATGTGCCACTGCCCTGACTGAGTTAACCCTTCACTCACTCAATCTGGACATAACCGGAGTTAATTATGACCAAACTGAAAGCACTGATCCTTTCAACTGCACTGGCTGCAGTATCCGCCGGCGCCTTCGCTGATGGGATGGAAATCAGCAAAAATGGCAGCCGTGAAGTCATGAACGGACCTGCAGACAAATTCACCGGCGACGCCAAAGTGGAAATGCTGTTTGGCAACAACGAGCCTTTTATGGTGAACGGCGGTAAAGTCCGCTTTATGCCTGGTGCCCGCTCCAACTGGCATACACATCCGGCTGGTCAGGTTCTGATTGTTACCGACGGTCAGGGCTGGGTTCAGGAAGAAGGTAAACCAAAACAGGTTATGAATCCTGGTGACGTTATCTGGTGTCCACCAGGTGTAAAACACTGGCATGGTGGTACCGATAAAACATCGGTTACCCACATGGCTATCCAGCAGTTTAAAGACAAGAAAAATGTCGAATGGCTGGAGCCGGTAACTGACGGGCAGTATCTGGGTAAATAAGCCTCACGACTGCTGCGCAGGCAGAAAATCTTTCACGATTCTGCCTGCGTTCCGCTATCACATCTCCCGCGCAAATCCACCACCAGTAATCCGAAAGCACACTCAGCTACCTTAGCGGAAGACTCCTTATGAAAACACGTATTCTTGGACAGGGTCTGGAAGTTTCTGCCATGGCGCTTGGCTGTATGGGCTATGGCAAAAGCCGTGATATTCCCGACCGTAAACAGATGATTGAATTACTGCGCTATGCAACCAACAGGAGCGCAACGGATCAGGCAATCAACTTTATCGATACAGCAGAAGTCTATGGCCCATGGACCAATGAAGAAATGGTCGGAGAAGCGCTGCATAGCCGCCGTGGAGAGATCATTCTGGCGACTAAGTTTGGCTGGAATATCGAACAGCGAACGGGCCAGCAACTGGCAGGACTCAACAGCCGCCCGGAGCAGATACGGCAATCACTCGAAGGCAGTCTGCGCCGCCTGAACACAGATTATATTGATCTTTACTACCAGCATAGGGTTGATCCTGATGTGCCTGTTGAGGAGGTAGCTGGTGTCGTCAAAGACCTGATTCAGGAAGGAAAAGTCCGTTGGTTTGGCATGTCTGAAGCCGGAGAAGAATCCATCCGTCGTGCCCATGCAGTGCAGCCACTGGCGGCGCTACAGAGCGAGTATTCACTGTGGACCCGTGAACCGGAGCAACAGATTTTACCTGTATTAGAAGAGCTGGGTATTGGTCTGGTGGCCTTCAGTCCTCTCGGCAAGGGGGTTCTGACCGGAAAAATTGATGACAAAGTTCAGTTCACAGACAATGATCTGCGCTCAAAGATGCCGCGTTTCAGCTCTGCCTGTCGTAAAAAGAATCAGGAAATTGTTCAACTGATAACAGACATTGCAGACCATCATAATGCCACCCCAGCACAGATTGCGCTTGCCTGGTTACTGCAGAAAAAGCCCTGGATTATTCCGCTGTTCGGTACCCGCAGCATTGATCGCTTCAACGAAAACGTCACAGCATTAACGATTAGTTTGTCAGAAATGGAACTTAAGCAGATAGAAAATGCCGGATTTATTACAGCGGGTGATCGCTATCCGGAATATCTGATGAAACTTTCCGGTCGCTGATAGCTTCAGGCTCTTCTATAGCGACACCGCAAATTTACCGCAAAGAAAGGAAACCACTATGCCTCATGTAGATATTAAATATTTTCCCAGAGATCTGAGTGAAGAAGAAAAGCAGATCATTGCCGACAAAATATGTTCGGTACTTAAACAACACCTTCATGCCGATGAAGGCTCGATTTCGGTTGCTATGACCGAGGTGCCATCAGGCCTTTGGAAAGAAACGGTATACGATCGGGAAATTTCCCCAAAGCTGGATCAACTGGTGAAAAAGCCAGGTTACAGCTACTGACAAAGGTATGTCAGGGACAGGGATGTAGGGTAAGAGCGTGTCAGGTGCTTTTGTACCTGACACGCATGACCGCAGTGATCAGAGATAATACGGAATAATCATCAATCGGATGGCAGGTGCAGATCAAAGGCGTTGTCGTCGAACGCACGCTTAAGCCGGTTCAGGCCTTCTTTTACCCGCTCGCGATTGGTCGCCAGATTCATGCGGATAAAGGTATCCGTTTCATCTCCGTACATAGTCCCTTCGTTAAGCCAGAGGCTGTAATCGCGCTTCAGTATCTCTGTCACTTCTGAGGCAGGAATTGCCAACTCGCTGAAATCAATCCAGGCCAGATAGGTCGCTTCCAGCTGAGGCACTTTAAGCTGCGGCAGATGTGCCCCCAGAAACTGCTGAAGATATGCGAAATTCCCCGCGATGTATTCACACAGTTCATCCAGCCAAAGATCGCCTTCACTGTAGGCTGCAATTAAAGCTTCAGCAGCAAACGGGCTGATATCACAGACTTCATTAATATTAATCTGTTTATCGATGCGTTTACGCTTCTCTTCATCTGCCACCAGAATGTTCGAGACCTGAAGTCCAGCCAGATTAAACGCTTTGCTTGGCGACGAGCAGGTTACCGACATCTGCATAAATTCGCTGTTTAACGCAGCAAACGGAATATGCTGATAGCCCGGTTGAATCAGATCGCAATGGATTTCATCAGACAAAACAGTAACGTTATGCTTGAGACAGATATGACCAACCCGCTCCAGATCGTCAGCGTGCCAAGCACGCCCTACCGGATTATGCGGATTACATAAAAGCATCATGGTATTTTTCGGGTCTGCCGCTTTTTCTTCCAGATCGTCGAAGTCCATCAGATATTTACCATCTTCGTAGATCAGCGGACTGGAGATCTGACGACACTGGCTGTTACGGATAGAAGAGAAAAAGCAGTTGTACGCTGGTGTCTGCACAATCACCCCTTCTCCCGGTTCACACAGAGCCTGAATAATCGCTGACAACGCAGGTACGACACCTGTGGTATAGATCAGGTGTTCACGCGGAAAGACAAAACGGTGGCGACGCTTAAACCAGCCGGTAACTGCTTCATAATAAGCGTCCGGCGCACGGGGGTAACCAAATGCGCCGTGCAGTGCCCGATGCTGTATTGCCTTCAACACTGCTGGCGCAGTTTCAAAATCCATATCAGCTACCCACATGGGTAACATATCAGGATCACTGCTGCTGTCCCATTTATAGGAATTGGTATCGCGACGATTCAGCGGTTTATCAAAGTCGAAGGTGTTCATCGTTTCCTCTTATTTCCTGTCCCTGTTCGATGGTGCGTTTGCCTGTGTGCTGAATCAGGAGGGCGAAAAAATTCCCCCTGCTTCACAACACTGATGTGTGTCAGCCAGATCAGGCGGACACTTTTTCTTCAGTGCTGATTTTACAGGCACCTGGATTCACGCAGTTTTCATCAATGATCAATTCACCGATTTCCCGTGCATGAATACGACCACCTTTCGGGTTTTTAATACTGGTCACTGAACTGATAATATCAGCATCCAGTGTACTGTACTCAAAGCACAGGTCTGCGCTCTCTTCCATAATACAGTTTTCCATCACCAGATCCGTGGTATAACACAAAGCCTGCGTACCTTTGATGGTGCAGTTCACCAGGCGCAGATTTTTTGAATGCCAGCCAAGGTATTCGCCATCCAGCACAGAATCATAAACAGTAACATTCTCTGAACCCCAGAAGGCATCTTTGGAATCCAGCCGGGAGTTACGTATGGTCACGTTACGTGCATCCTGAAAGCTGTAGTTACCCTGCATATCAACGTTTTCAACAAGGATGTCGCGGCCATTCATCATAAAGTAGTCGCCTCTACGGATGGTCACGTTACGCAACTCGACGTCACGGCAATTCCAGCAGGTTTCTTCAGCGTCCGACAGCACGACATGATCCAGATACAGGCCGTCCATTTCGCGGAACATTTTAGGCGCATCAACCTTAGTGTTGCGCATGCGAAGATTCTTTGTGTACCAGATAGCAGCACGGGCATAGACGGTAAAGAGGCAGTCTTCGATCAGCACATTTTCGTTGTGCCAGAACGGATATTTACCCATAAACTCGCAATGCGATGCTTCAATATCACTGCAGTGCTTGATCGCCGATTCGCCCGGGTAGAACTTAACCTGTTCAAATCGGGTATCTTTGGCGGCAAAGCAAGGGCGTTCACCTTCAAAGAAAGTATTCTTAATTTCTTTCATCGTTTTTTTCTGTTCCTGAAATATAAAAACTGATCCGGACTTATCCGGATCAGTACCTGTAACGTTATTGCTGCAGAGCAACAGCTCAGCTACCGCACGCTTAAACCGGTCTGAGAGAAAAAAGAACCCCTGTCCCGGGAACTGAATTTTTCCGGCCGACATGCAATCAGCGGCAGTCAACCTTTACCCGATCATTAGACGTCCGGGTCAGTTGTTAATAAATAGCGCCATGGTTATTGAATTAATCTGTTTTACTCATAACAGGCACTGATTGTTTTCATCTGCAAAGAATCGCACAACAAAGGCGCTATCTTCGTGCCTGCTCACAGAATTAAGACAGCGGGTTTTCTGCTTTCTGTTCCACACAACAAACTGTTGCATAAAGTGGATACTAACTTCCTGAATGAATCCGGCTTTTTTACGCCACAGCCTGTTGATAGCCACCATCCTGTATCACGCCTTATTAACCCTTCTTTTTAGCGAACCAACCCGGCATAATTCCGATGACATACACAAACATGATCCGAAGGGGGGCCAACTTTGAGGAAAGTTATGCTGTCAATCATCGTCATTATCCTTGCGCTGGCTGTCGGGATATTCTTCTACCTGAAAGCGCCAAAATTCGGACAACTGCCAGCAGGTAACGATCTGGCCAGAATTCAGCAATCAGCCAATTACGTTAACGGGCAGTTTCAGAACCTGATCGAAACGCCTATGTTTACAACCGATCAGTCGTTTCTGTCTGTGCTCTATCAAAACATGACCACCCGTACCGAACGTTTACAGCCTGAGCACAACATCCCCGCGGTAAAAACCGACCTGAAGGCAATTCCCCGTGATCAGGACACGGTTGTCTGGCTTGGCCATTCATCGTTTTTCATTCAGCTGCATGGTCAGCGCATTCTGCTGGATCCGGTTTTCAGTGATCACGCGGCGCCAGTGTCTTTTGCTATTCCGGCATTTAAAGGCACCAGCATTTATCATTCTGACGACATGCCAGGCATTGATGTCCTGCTTATTTCCCACGATCACTGGGATCACCTCGACTACCCCAGCATCATGGGCATGAAAAATAAAACAGCCCGCGTTATTACTGCACTGGGAACCGGTTCCTATTTCCGCGGCTGGGGATTCGACGCCAGTAAAGTTTCCGAGGGTGACTGGTACGACGAATTTCCGATCAGTTCAGATGTTACTGTTCACCTGGTACCGGCCCGCCATTACTCCGGACGCCTGCTGAAACGCAATCAAACGCTGTGGACCGGTTTTGTCATCGAAGCAGCAGATAAACGCATGCTGTTCGGCGGTGATTCCGGTTACGGTCCACATTTTTCTGAAATCGGCCAACGCTTTGATGGCTTTGACCTGGTCGCTCTCGACAGTGGCCAATACGATCAACGCTGGGCGTATATCCACATGACACCGGAAGAATCCATGCAGGCAGCGGAAGACCTCGGTGCCAAACAGTTTCTGCCCTGCCATATCGGTCGCTTTGCTCTGGCCAAACACGCCTGGGATGAACCCTTTAAACAATTAGCAGCGGCCGGCAAAGAACACAGCTTCCGCTTGCTGACACCACGTATCGGTGAAGCGGTTTATCCGTATCAGCAACCAGCACAGACCTTTTCGTTCTGGTGGCTTTAACCGGTGCCAGCATTCCATCATTTTACAATGACCGGCAGGTCATACCATATAAAAAGCCGCTGATGTTTTACGCGGCTTTTTTATGCGCAGATGATTTGCTGCGCGATTCTCTCAAAACTACCTTAAAACTACCTTCAGACTCTGCTCAGACTACCGTCAGACTGACTATCTTTCGCCTGGCTTCTGTCAGACCCGGCGCACGGTAACCGTCAGGCTGGCATCCAGTTTTGCAATGCGTTCCAGATATGCTTCGTCGACGTGACCAATAATCATCATGTCTTTATACACTGCGGATTCATCTTCGGCACTGAACAGGATACTGAAATAGCCCGCTCCATAACCTATGTCGCCATTACTCCAGCCATCACGCAGCTGGGAAGTATCACAGGGCAGATCATCTGCAGAACCACAATAGTCGTGCTCATAGCGGCTGACCCGTACGGTAAAAGGCAATTGTTCAGCAAACGCTGCCGCCGTCACTGTGTCGTTGAGAATTGCCGGAATCCCGATTGCACCTACTTCAATTACGACCGGAACAGTCATCTGCTTACCTCTAAGAATGTCTTTGTTCACTGTCATCCTGACATTATCTCCAGCACTCAGGCATACGGATTCCCAACCTCATCAGAATAGCGCCAGTGGCGCACGGAACGCTCACCCGATAAAGGAGAATTATTGCCTGATTCTTTAAATTTCAGACCGTCGGCATGACGGTTATGGGATAACAGTGCCAGATCAGCACAAAGCTGATCTGGCCTGCCTGAGACAGGACGAAATTATTTCAGCGTTGCTGAAAAGAAGTCTTCCAGTTTATCAAACGGAATTTTGTCTGTTTTATCGTACAGGTCCACGTGGTTGGAATCCGCTACCACAAACAGCTCTTTTGGTTCTGCCGCCTGGGCAAGAATATCCTCACTGTAAAACCGGGAGTGCGCTTCATCCCCCACCACCAGCAGGATTGGTCGTGGAGCAATCCACTGAATTTTATCGACCATAGGGAAGTTCATAAACGCCATGGCCGAAGATTGGGTGAACTGCGTAATGGCATTCGGATGATAGCCCCGGGGACGTGAGTAGAACTCACCGAATTCGCGGCCAATCGGATTGGTATCTTCATTGATTTCGTTTGGCGCACCACGATCGGTTAATTGCGGACGACCACTTTCAAAATCATCCCAACGCTGCTGAGCGATCGCATTAAGCATGGCTCTACGGGAATCAGCATCAGGGGACCCGGCGAAACCTTCAGCATGCATACGGGAAATATCATACATGCTTACTGTGGCCACGGAGTGGATACGGGGATCAACGGCTGCTGCAGTCAGTGCAAATGCACCCGAGCCACAGATGCCCAAAGCACCAATGCGTTTGCGGTCAAGGCCTTTTATCGTACCAAGAAAATCCACACCGGCGTGAAAATCTTCAACAAACATTTCCGGTGAAGACAGGCGTCTCGGCTCACCAGCGGAATCACCGTTGTAGGAAGGATCAAACGTCAGCACAGCAAAACCACGTTGTGCCAGCTCATTTGCATAGATGCCAGGCCCCTGCTCTTTTACCCCACCATAAGGCGCACCAATCACCAGCGATGGCAATGTTCTGCTGCCATCGAAATCAGCAGGCAGATACAGATCGCCCGCCAGGCGAATACCAAAACGGTTGGTGTAACTCACAGGTTTACGGGTAACACGGCCTCTGAGCGAAAAAATATAATTTCCCATCATGTTTCTCCTTTTTGCATATCGTTAACGACGCTATCTACAGCAGATCATCCACAGCAGATCGTTCACGGCTAACCGTCAGGCGTGCGTGAACACGACACAGGCAGTACACGATCAAAGGCTGTGATAAATGACGTCGTTTTAGTGGGAACAGATAACGGAAACAGGGCGGAAAACCGCCCTGTCATTTTGTAAGGATGAGAAATGTGACGATCAGCCTTTAACGACCGGACCCGCCAGATATTCTTCATCAGCTACTGGCTCAAGCCAGGTAACCGGACTGCCATCCACAGATTCCTGAATGGCAACATGCTGCATGTAGGTTGTGTCGGTGGCACCGTGCCAGTGACGACGGCCACAGTTACAGTAAATCAGATCGCCAGGACGGATTTCAGTACGTGGACCACCTTCACACTGAGTCCAGCCCACACCGTCAGTCACCAGCAGAACCTGACCCAGTGGGTGAGTGTGCCAGTTGGTACGTGCACCGGGTTCGAAATTCACAACCGCAACGCCAATACGGGATGGCTCTGGTGGGTTCATCATTTTGTCGATACGTACGGTACCGGTGAACCAGTCAGCTGGTCCTTTGATGGCTGGTGTAGAACCTGCGCGGATAATCTGCATGTCCTCGAAGGATTTATCTGTGTCGCTCATAACACGCTCCTTAAATCGGTTGAATATCGATATTTCTGTCTATGTTTTAACTCTAGCAAAGCTCTATTAGGTCGTGTGTAGGTAGAATCCTGAACTCAGTGTGAAGCAAATCTTAACAATGTCAGAACACAGTCTGGATGATCTCAGCACCTTTGTTACCGTCGCCCGGGAAGGCAACTTTACCCGTGCCGCAGCAAAGCTTGGCGTTTCTCCATCAGCGGTCAGTCAGACCATGCGTAATCTGGAAGAACGCATTGGCCTGCGCCTGCTGACCCGAACGACCCGCAGTGTTACGCGCACAGAAGCCGGTGAAAATCTGCTTCAGGAAATTGCGCCCCTGCTCGATCAGCTACAGTTAAATCTGACCGCGATAGCGGAACTCGGTTAACGGCCAAGCGGCAGCGTGCGTATTAATGCGGACGAATACGCCGTGCGCTACGTATTATGGCCAAAGCTTAAACCCGTATTAGATCAATACCCCGACATTACACTGGAGCTGACCACAGATTATAGTCTGGCGGATATTGTCTCCGAACGCTTTGATGCCGGTGTGCGTCTGGGCGGCATGATTGCAGCCGATATGATTGCGCTGCCAATTACCGGCCCGATGCGCATGGTGGTGGTTGCTTCGCCCGGATATCTGCAAAAATATGGTGCACCGGAAACACCACAGCAGCTTACCGATCATCGCTGTATTAATCTGCGTCTGCCAACTCATGGCGGGCTTTACGCGTGGGAGTTCAGTGATAACGGCCGGGAATTTCAGGTAAAAGTAAATGGTCCGTTAATTATGAACAGCGTCATTCAGATTCTTGATGCCACTCTGGCAGGAGCCGGTCTGGCGCAGGTACCAGACGGACTTGTACGGGATCATATTCAACAGGGGGAACTGGTGGAGGTACTGGCCAGATGGTCAGAGCCATTCCCTGGCTACCACCTGTATTATGCCAACCGCCGCCAACAGACGGCAGCATTCCGGGTAGTACTGGAGGCGTTACGCAGCTGAACATCGCCTCCATTTATTCAACGTTTGTTCCAGCCTGTGACTGAAGCTGAATCGATGGATTCCCGAATGCTTTTATCTTTAAACAACATGGCCAATACCGGCCGCAGTAAATCGGCTATTTTCGCCGATACCGTCATCTGCAAAGGAACGACCCTGAACGATTGACGCTTTTTCATCATCCGCACAGCCACCCGGACCACATCCTCACAGGAAATCATTTTCCATAACCCACCGCGGTTACCACCCCAGAGTTTACTGCCAGCAGAATCCTGCAGAGTATTTTCCATCATGGCAGTGCGGAAAAATGTCGGGTGAATAGTGCCAACACGCACACCGTATGAGCGCATTTCTAAACGAATACTGTTGCACATCGCCCAGACCGCCGCTTTGCTCGAAGTATAATGTGCCTGCAATGGCGAATGAAAAAATGACGCCATAGATGCCGTCGCCAACAGGTATCCTCTGCTCTTTTTAACATGCGGCGCTGCAGCATGAAACGTGCGCCAGACACCGGTTAAATTAATATCAATTACCCGTTCAAAAACATCCGGCTGCATCGTTTCCATGGGCGCAAACGCAGTAATACCTGCATTGGCGAACACAATATCAATGCCACCAAAATAGGCGGCGGCTTCATCCATGGCCTGTTGCAGATTTTCCATATTACGCACATCCACTACCCAGCTGCGCACATTATGAATATTACCCAGCACAGACATCTGTTGCGCCAGCGTCTCTTCATTCACATCCATTAATGCCAGCTTCGCGCCTTCCGCCAGACAGGCTTCAGCAACACCATTGCCAAGGCCTCCGGTCGAGCCGGTTATAACGATGACTTTATCTTTCAGACTTTGCATACGCTTTCCTTTTATTGTTATTCAGCAGTTATTGTGAAGTGGAATGTGGCTGCTCAAAAATGCCAGCTGGCGCTCAACGACCTGTTCAAATGCCGGGCCGCCGTAAATATCAAAATGTCCAAGATCCAGTTCCAGAATTTCTCCCAGCCGCGCCTGCTGAGCATAACGCCGGGTTTGCCGGGCCGGTGCCACGGAGTCTTTTTGACAGATGCAGAACAGCACCGGCACATGAATATCTTTTACTTTTCGCCCGGGGTAATAACGCAGAATATTCAGACCGATACGGGCCGCCACTTTATTAACAAACGACGACTGCTCAGGTACCAGCGCCAGATAACCTGGCATAGCATCTGCCGCGGTCATCAGACCGGCAGTAAAGGGACTGGAAGCCGTGTTCAGCAATAGCGGCTGCGCGCCAAACCAGCTGCCGGCAATATCCAGCAGACTGAGCAGGGTCACCTGCAGCGACGATACCGGATTCACTGCCAACACCGAGGCCAGTCCATCGGTGAACGGACACTGACTCATCACCGCCCGGACGCCACTGTCTTCCGCACTCAGGGTAAGGACATGGCCGCCACTGAAAGAACTGCCCCACAGAATCAGCTGGCGGCCATCAACACTGTCGAGAGTACGGGCAAAACCTATGGCTGCGCGCCAGTCATCCAGCTGCTTATCAATATCCAGCAATTGCCGTGGCTCACCGCCACTTTCGCCAAAATGGCGGTAATCAAATACCAGACAGGCATATCCGGCGGTACAGAAGCGTGTGGCGAAAGCATCCAGGCGCATGTCTTTTACGGCACCAAGGCCATGGGCCATAACAATCACTGGCGGCAGACGGCCAGAGACAGTATCTGGCGCAGGAGAGTAAAGCCAGGCGGCACAAGGGGTATCCGCCGAGCGGAATGTGAGATCGGTACGTGTAGTTGTAGGTGTAGGCATAATCACCCCGCATTCATGGTTTTTGTTGTTGTTTTACCATTCTTAAATTTGAATATACTCAAATTTTTAATACATTCAAATTTTAATTCTGCGTGTTAGAATTCCGCCATGAATGCAAAAAACACTGAACAGCGCCCGGGCAGGCGTAACAACAGCAAATCTTCCAGTACCCGCAGTACCATCATAGACAGTGCTGAAGCACTGGTGAACGAGCATGGCAGCGCCGCACTGACGCTGGATGCCCTGGCGGCCGTCTGTGGCGTGACCGTACAGACCATCTACAACCGGGTGGGAGGACGTTCAGCAATTCTGATCGCGGTTGCCGAAAAAGCGCTGGAAGAAAACCGTGCCTATATGAACGAGTCCTATAACCAGCCCGGCACTCCCCAACAGCGGTTACTGGCGGTGACTGCAGGCTATCTGAAGTTCGCCCGCGAAAAGCCCCACGCCTTTCGACTGATGGCCAATCCACCGGAAGATCCCAAAGCGCTGGCGCCAATTACCGAACTGGTCAGGAAGCACAACGGCCAGCTGGAACAGGTTATCCGTGATGGTATTGCTGAGGGTGTGATTAACGCCGGGATCGATCCGGCCAAGGCTGCAACCGCACTGTGGGCGGCCGCCAATGGTCTGCTGAGTCTGCAGTGGCGCACCGACGGTGAGACCATGACAGATGGCGACCTCGACGGCGTGATCAACAATGGCCTGCGCATGGTGATGACAGGCCTGTTTAACAGTCAGTCACACACGGCGGAATAATACTGAGAAAGCGCTGCAGGCTTGGATTCATATTCTGTGGCTGCCAGTAAACTCCCTGTGCTACCGGGCGTGAATATTCCAGCGGCACAAAGACAGCGCCTTCGAGTTGCATACGGCTCATGGATTCCGGCACCAGAGATACCCCCAGCCCCTTAGCCACCAGATTGACAATGGTCTGCTGCAGATTGGTTTCCAGGCGGATATCCGGTTCAAACTGGTAATGCAGGCAACAGTCGCTGACCGCTTCGTGCAACTCGGGAGCGGTACTGCCGGGAAAAGTCACAAAGGCTTCTTCCGCCAGCTCGCCGGCGCTGATAGCCGCCCGCGCCGCAAGAGGGTGCTGCGCCGGTAACACGGCGCAGAGGGATTCGCGCAGCACCTCCTGATAAGACAGCCTGTCGGCAGCCGCAGCCGGAAAGCTGATCCCCACATCCACTTCCCCACTGAGCAGATCTGCGTGCAGATCTTTTGGCAGCGTCTCCTTAAGCTTCAGCGATACATCGGGACAGTGCTCACGGAAGCGCGCCAGCAGGTCCGGCAACACGCTCCAGGCAGCACACATAGTAAAGGCGATGCGCAGTTCGCCCATTTCGCCGCGGGCAGTGGACTGAGCCGAACGCACGGCAAACTCATAATCCTCAAGCAGTCGGCGGGCATTATGGCGGAAGTTTTCCCCGGCGGCGGTCAGCACCACAGAACGCGAATGACGCTCAAACAGCGTCACTCCCAGCGCATCCTCAAGCGCACTGATCTGGCGGCTCAGCGGCGGCTGCGTCATATGTAAGCGTTTCGCCGCCTGACCAAAATGCAGGGTCTCGGCCAGTACGACAAAACTGCGCAGATGTTTTATGTTCACATCAATACCATAACTGCATCAATTACCGATTTAAATAGCATTAGACGGTATTGATGAGCAAGGTTAATCTGGCCCGGTTACCCACAGCTGCGCACTGATACGCCTTATGGTCTACATCCTCACCACTCTGACACCGGTATTCGGGCTGATTTTTCTTGGCTGGTTTTTACGCCGTCAGAAGCGCCTTGGCGAATACGCAGCTACTGAGCTGAACCGCTTTGTGGTGTGGCTGTGTCTGCCGGCGCTGTTGTTTTATGCCATGGCCACCAGCCCCATCAGTGAGATCTGGAATCCCGGCTTTGTCGCCGCCTTCACCCTGTCTACTATGGCGGTATTCACTGCCACTCTGTTGTGGCGCATAAAACACCATGGTCTGGCCGTCGCCGGTCTTGATGCGCTCAGCGCCTCTTACGCCAATACCGGTTATGTTGGCATTCCGATCTGTTTGTTCGTACTGGGCGATGCCGGTCTGGCGCCAGCGCTGATTTCTTCATTAATCGTCGTCAGCGTGTTATTTGCCATCGCGGTGATCTGTGTCGAAATCAGTCTGCAGAAAGGTCAGGGAGCCGGCGCTGCGCTGCGCAAAGTCAGCGTTGCGCTGCTTAAGAACCCGCTAGTCGTCTCCCCTTTCCTCGGAGTCATCTGGAATCTGGCGCAGTTGCCTCTGCCGGATCTGGCATCAACGTTTCTGCAATTAATCGGCGACGCCACGGTGCCCTGCGCACTGGTTTCACTGGGCGCGTTTCTGGCGCATAAACAGCCGGGCTCCAGTCAGGGCGCAGTGCCTCTGGTGCTGATCAAACTGATTGTTCATCCGGCTCTGACCTGGCTGCTGGCTTATCACGTCTTTCACTTGCCGCCATTGTGGGCCAGCGCTGCGGTACTGCTGGCAGCTCTGCCCACCGGAACCGGCCCTTATATGCTGGCCGAGCTTTATGGTCAGGAAGCCTCAGTGGTGTCACGCACGATTCTCTGGTCAACCATGGGATCGGTAGCCACCCTGTCGCTGGTATTGCTGACACTGTGATCATGCTGCGGTTTTAAAAAAACTTCGGGCTTCACGACTATTGGTCGTAGGTATCAAGGAAAGCGCGAATCAGCTGCTGACAGGTTTTACGGCCAAAGCTGGGAAAATGTCCGCCATGCACCTGATTCACTGGCAGCTCCAGCAGGCGTTTCATCGTGGCAATATAATCCCCCATGTCCGAATGATGATTGTCCGCCAGTAACGGACCATCATAAATGGCGTCGCCGCTGAACAGCACACCATGGCGTTCGTCCCAAAGAGCCACCGAGCCCGGGGAATGACCCGGCAAATGCAGAACTTCAAAACTGCGGTCGCCGGTGTCCAGCCGGGTGCCTTCCACCAATGGTTTCACCTTATTTTCGTCCACAGGCTCCACCCGATAACCGCGGGAATCAAATATTTCCGGCACGGCGCCGCTGAACATCTCAGCCGTGGCGTATTGATCCGCCAGGGTTTCCCGACCATCCGGTGCTGTTAATACCGCCAGCTCCGCCGGGTGTGCCAGGCAGTGATCAAATTCGTGATGACAGCCAATATGATCAAAATGCGCATGGGATGCCACGGCCGTTACTGAACGCTCTGCCAGAACAGCCACGCTTTGGCGCAGGCTGTACAGACCGCTGCCGGAATCCACCAGCAGATCGCTGTCGCGGCCACGGATATGCCAGATATTGCAGCGATAAAACGGATCGATGGCCATTTCCGAGATCAGGGTAATGTCGTGATCGACTTTTTGGGTGCTGTACCAGCTGTGATTAACCGGCAATTTTCTGCCAATATTCTTACCATCGTTCATAAGGACAACGCTTCTCTGTTGAGGATGGATTAACCTTGCATAACACCCGGAGAATAAAAGCTGGCCCGGTAAAAATCCAATCGTCCTGTGCTCTGTAACAGGCTGTGCATAAGATATACTGCCAGACCTGTTCAATCACGGCGGTAATCCATACCGCACAGCCGTAACGCCGGAAACCTTTATGACCCGATTCTCTGAGCTTGGCCTCGCGCCGCAACTTCAGTCCACCCTTGATAGCCTGGGTTATCAGGAAGCCACCGCCATTCAGGCGAAAGCCATTCCACTGGTATTGAAAGGCCGTGACCTGATGGCCGCAGCGCAGACCGGCACAGGTAAAACAGCTGCCTTTACTCTGCCCTTGCTGGAAAAACTCAGCATTGGTGGCAAAGCCGGCAGCAATGCGGTGCGGGCTTTGATTCTGGTGCCAACACGGGAATTAGCTGAGCAGGTCATGCAGGCGGTACAGAAATATACCGGCGAATTACCGCTGCGCAGTTACGCCGTGTATGGTGGCGTCAGTATCAATCCGCAGATGATGGCGATGCGTAAAGGTATGGATATTCTGGTGGCCACGCCGGGG
>MDTC01045405.1_pt1 | contig 23002 bp, 24 predicted proteins | sample 811181 | NCBI WGS metagenome assembly MDTC01 (sample SAMN05326644, study PRJNA326480) | marine metagenome | isolation source: seawater | place: Pacific Ocean: North | collected 2011 | reverse complement strand
TTCAATCTGAGCCATGATCAAACTCTTCAGTTTAAAAGTTTTCGACCAGCGGAATATGCTGATCTAAATCTTGCTCAAGAAAAACTGACAATAAATGAATTATTACGAGTTCTTACTTGAAATATTGCTGTCTCCAGAACATCTCAGTAAGCACCCACACGTAATTGTCTAAATACTTTGTTAAAGAACAACTCTGATTTCGGTCAGAGCGGGCTGCGCATTTTAAGGATTTAATCCTGCGTGTCAACCACTTTTTTCTTCATCTGATCGTCTGGCTTAGCCATCCGGTTCAGAGCGGGGCGCATTATAAAGTCATTTAACTTCATGTCAACCCATTGTTTTCCTTTGATTTTTTCAGACTCTCCGAAGAGCGATCCGCTTAATCAAGGAGGGCGAATTATAGAGTTTCTTAACTCGCCGTCAACTCCTTTTTTTGTTTATTTTTCAGTGCTTATCCAGCGCTGAAAAAGAATGTAAGTCATTGATATGCAAGGACTTTCAGGAGCTTCCAGAGCACCTCAGTGCTTAGGAGGTGCGCATTATAGAGATCCTGACCGGACCGTCAATAACTTTTTTCAAACTATTTTACGAGTTCAAACAGGTGGTACTTTTTCTTGCCGAGCTTGACCAGGAAGAAGCGACCATAGAGTGCTTTATCTGCAGCAAACAGCTCTTCACCTTTCATCAGGTCATCCATGCTGCAGGCGGTGCTGTTAATGATCACCGCGTTACGTCCCAGCGCGTCTTTAACCTGTTTGCCCTGCCCCATACCGGCTTCCGACAGAATGGACGTCAGCGGCTTATCAGACAGACCTGTATTGTCGAGATCACTGGCTGGCAGACCATCAAGTTTGATCTGCTCGAGTTCTGCTTCACTCAATTGCGCTACATCACCGGAAAACAGAGCTTCGGTAATACGCTTGGCCGATGCCAGGGCTTCATCACCATGCACCAGACGGGTGACTTCATCTGCGAGAACTGGCTGGGCAGTTTTACGCCCCTGAATTTCAGCGTCAGTCGCTTCAATTTCTTCGATTTTCTCAATCGGCAGGAAGGTGAAGTAACGCAGGAATTTGTATACATCAGCGTCAGCAGTGTTCATCCAGAACTGATAGAAAGCGTACGGTGACGTTTTCTTAGGATCCAGCCAGATGGTGCCGGATTCGGTTTTACCGAATTTAGTACCATCGGCTTTGGTCACCAGTGGCAGTGTCAGGCCAAACACCTGTTTGCTGTACATGCGACGCGCCAGCTCTACACCACCAACAATGTTGCCCCACTGATCTGAGCCACCAATCTGCAGTGTGCAGCTTTCACGCTGCGCCAGTTCGGCGAAGTCGTAAGACTGCAGCAGCATATAGGTGAACTCAGTAAAGGAGATGCCTGAGCCTTCGCGCTCAATACGCTGCTTAACAGATTCTTTCTGAATCATGCTGTTAACAGAGAAGTGCTTACCGACATCACGCAGGAAGTCGAGCACGTTCATCTGCCCTACCCAATCCAGGTTATTAACCACTTCTGCGGCGTTATCACCGTCGAAGTCGATAAAACGACTGACCTGGGCTTTCAGTTTTTCTACCCAACCGGCAACCACTTCAGGCCCATTCAGCTTACGCTCAGCGGCTTTAAAGGAAGGGTCACCGATCAGACCGGTAGCACCACCCACCAGCGCAATTGGCTTATGACCAGCCAACTGAAAACGTTTCAGTGCCAGCAGGGGAACTAATGAGCCGATATGGAGACTGTCTGCAGTTGGATCAAATCCGCAATAGAGTGAACGGAATCCGGATTCCAGATGTTCGTTCAGTTCTTCGTCAGCGGTTGCCTGGTTCAGCAGACCACGGGCTTTCAGGTCAGCTATTAATGCAGCAGTCATGGGAGCTCTCGTTGGATTTGATTGTCAGAAGGGTGCTGAACATTACCTGATCAAGGTGCAAAATCAAGCTCGCTGGATAAAATGCCGGTTAATTGTTTACACTTGTTATCACTACTCATATAAGGAATCGTCAGACGCCATGGCTTTGTCCGGACGCCTGCAGTACTTCCCCCTTACTCATGCACTGGGGATCGGCGCTGCGCTTATCGTTTTATTTACCCTTCTTCTTTGGCCTTCAGAGCAGAACAAACCATCACACCAGACCAGCTACCGTATCGAAGTACCGGCCGTCGAAGAGTCGCTTCAGCCTCCGGTGCCTGAGCCTGAATGGGAATCAACCGAAGTAAAATCCGGTGACAGCCTGTCGACCATCTTCGACCGTGAAAACCTCAGCGCCGTGGATGTCATTGAACTGGCAGCAGCAGCACCGAAAAGCGTTCTGCAGCTGAAACCCGGGCAGACCATGAAGTGGACCCGCTCGGAAGACAACCACATCCAGCAGTTTCAGATCGTATTATCACCACTGGCCAGCCATACGTTTACCCGTAATGACGAAGGCGCACTGCAGTATCAGCTGGAAGAACGTCATGCCGATTACCGCCCGCGCTATGTCACCGCCACCATCAATAACTCGCTGTTTTACGATGGCTCGGCCGCCGGTATTCCCGATCAGGTGCTGTATCAGTTGTCCGCGATTTTTGGCTGGGATATCGACTTCGCGCTGGATATCCGCACTGGCGATACCTTCAGCCTGATTTACGATGAAATCTTTCTCGACGGCGAGAAGATTGGCGACGGCAACATCCTGATTGCCCGCTTTAATAACAATGGCCGCGAACTGACAGCCGTACGCTATGAAGACTCCGATGGTAACGCCAATTACTACGCACCGGACGGCCGCAGCATGCGTAAAGAGTTTCTGCGCAACCCGATGGATGTGTTCCGCATCAGTTCACGCTTTAATCCTGGCCGTAAGCACCCGGTTCTTAACACGATCCGCGCCCATAAGGGTACTGACTACGCAGCACCGACCGGCACCCCAATTAAAGCAGCCGGTGATGGCAAAATCATTTTTGCCGGACGTAAAGGCGGCTACGGCAACTGCGTGATCATTCAGCATGGCTCGCGTTACCAGACGCTGTATGCCCACATGAGTCGCTTTAACAGCAGCGCACGCACCGGGCGTAGCGTGAAACAGGGGCAGGTGATTGGCTATGTCGGCATGACCGGTCTGGCGACTGGCCCGCATCTGCATTATGAGTTCCGCGTCGATGGCGTGCACCGCGATTCTCTGCGTGTTGAGCTGCCAAAAGCCAAATCCATTTCCAGCAGCGAAAAGGACAGCTTTATGCGCAAATCAAAAGCCATGGTGAACTGGCTGTCGAGCTACAGCGAAAACACCAACGCTGCCGTGGATTCCACTCTGTGAGTCTGTATATCGGCCTGATGTCCGGCACCAGCGCCGATGGCATGGATGTCGCTCTGGTCGATTTTTCTTCTTCTGTGCATCTGGTGGATGCACTTTGCCTTGATTACCCCGCTGACCTGCGCACTCAGCTGCGCAGCACCGCTCTTGCCCCAGAGCTGCCGGTCAAAACCATTATGCAACTCGACCGCACGATAGCTGCCCGTTCGGCGGAAGCAGTAGCGGTATTGTTGCAGCGCAATGGGCTGAGCAAAGCGGATATCCACGCCATTGGTTCTCACGGCCATACTCTGCGCCATAAGAGCCAGCCGGATGGCTTCAGCTGGCAGATCGGTGATCCGTCCTGGATTGCCGAACACACAGGCATAACCTGCATTGCCGATTTCCGTCGCCGTGATATTGCCGCCGGAGGTCAGGGTGCACCTCTGGTGCCGGCCTTCCACCAGCATTGTCTGAGCCAGGGCGGTAAGCGCATGGTGCTCAACATTGGCGGTATCGCCAACCTGACCGTATTACCCACGCCTGGCACAGAACTGCTGGGGTTTGATACTGGTCCGGGCAATGCGTTAATGGATGAATGGTGTCAGCGTGAACTGAACTGCGCCCGCGATGAATACGGTCAGATGGCGGCTCAGGGGAATATTCTGCATGAGCGTCTGCACGACTGGCTGACGCTGCCTTATTTCAGCAAACAGCCGCCGAAGAGTACCGGCCGGGAACTGTTCAATCTGAATATTCTTGGTGATCTGTCACGGGAACACAGCGAAGACGTACTGGCCACCCTGACTGAACTCAGCGCCTGCTCCATCAGTAATGCAGTGAAGTCTCATGGCTATCGCGATGGTGAATTACTGATCTGTGGCGGTGGACTGCATAACCACTTTCTGCTGAAGCGCATTCAGCATCATCTGCCGCAGGCGGATATCAAAAGCACAGAAAAGGCAGGAATTCATCCGGACTGGCTGGAAGCCATGGCTTTTGCCTGGCTGGCATGGCGCACAGATCAGCACCTGAGCGGTAACGCACCGGCAGTAACCGGTGCATCAGGAGAACGCATTCTTGGTGGTATCTATCCGGCCTGAGCAGGCTGGATTATTCCAGCAGTGAAATGGTCTTCACTGCACGATCAAGTTTTTCTTTACTCCAGCGCACCGGTGCTGCCGGTCCACTGCCTGGGGTCACCGTCACGCCATAACCCGGCTCGGTGATATACACCACACCCAGGTCGTTGCGGATTTCGAGCTTATGCTCGCCATCCAGCAGAATCACATCCAGTACGTTGTCATCCAGATAACCGCCCCAGAAATCCGTACCCCGCACGCCAATACTGCCTGACGGCGTATTCACGGTCAGATCCGGTTCACCCTGTTTGGTAATCAACCCGGTAACAAAACGGAAAGCGCCTTCCACCAGCTCAAGATTCGCTGAGTTATCGTCTTTTCCTTCAGTGAATGCCCAGGAGGTAAAAGCCAGCGTGCTGCTGCCACCAACGGTAATGACGCTGCCATCGTTCATCCGCAGAATGACCCGGGCGTCTTTGCCGGTAGATACCTGATCCAGCTCCGAAACCGGATCGCCGCGCTGCAGCTGTACCGGCATATCCTGACGTTGCCAGCTGACCTGGCCAATGCTGTTGGTAACGATACCAATGGAATAGCTGTCGGCAGCCTGAACACCCATGCTGATGAACAGAGCGAAGATAACGGATAAAACGCGCATCGGACCTCCTGTCTTACAGTTTTGCCAGCGGTGCTGTGCGCGTACGGATCAGAAAGTAACGTAACCTTCCGTCTGCAGACGCAATACTTCCGCCGGGCCGTCTTCTACCAGCTCAACGAATGGCGGCAGATCGTCCTGGGTGACTTCATGACTCGACATCCAGCGGCGGCAGACTTTGATGTCCACAACGTTAAAGGCGTCCAGACGAGCAGCCATATCAACCAGTTCTTTATTATCACGATAGTGTCTGCGTTCGAATAATGCTATTTCATCACCGTGTAAAACCAGAGCAACCGGGCTGTCGGCCTGATAATTCACTTCTCTGGCAGCCTGATCGGCGCGCGCCAGCAGAATTTTCAGTTCATCTTCGGTGTGAAAATCGAGCAGCCCCTGATAGCGCTGCATTTTGAGAGGTACAGGCTCAAGCGCCACCGGTTCGGCGACGTCCTGATCTGCAGTCTGAGGTTCTGCATAAGCACACAGGGATACGAGCAGTGGCAACACACAAGCTAACAGACGCATCCTGGTACTCCTGCAGGATTCAGATTGAGAAGGAAGAGCCACATCCACAAGTGGATGATGCTCCCGGATTATTCACTACAAATCGTGAGCCTTCCAGTCCTTCCTGATAATCCAGTACGGAACCTGTGAGATAAGAATAGCTGAGCGCATCAACCAGAACGCGGACGCCATCGTGTTCAAGCACGGTATCGTCTTCGGCGCGTTCGTCATCAAAGGTGAAGCCGTACTGGAAGCCGGAGCAACCGCCGCCGGTCACAAACACACGCAGACACAGCTCGTCGTCTGCTTCTTCCTGTAATAACTCACGCACCTTAGCCTCAGCGGCCTGGGTGAGTTCAATGGGGCTTGCCTGTTGTACAGCGTTCATACGCGTTCCGGTTGTTGGGGTGTCGGAAAATTATCCTATTAACCCAGTATTTCAGTCAACTTTAGTCTGAGCAGCAGCTTCAGCCGCGGATTCTGTGGGCTGCGGCCCGGTTTTGCCTGGTTTTTTACGGCCTTCGTTTTTGGGCTCGTGGTGCAACTTACCGTTCACCTGAGCACCCATAACCATTTCCATCGCCTGATAGTAAACATCGCCGGTTACCTGAGCTTTCTTGGCCAGCTCAATGTATTCACCCGCATGTACATCACCGATGACGATGCCGTTGATAATAATATTGGGGGCAATGATCTGACCTTCAACCCTGCCCTTGTCGCTGACACGGATCACCGCGCCGGAATTTTCTTCGGCCAGCAGATTACCTTTAATCACACCATCAATATGCAGGCCACCGGTGAACTTCACATCGCCGGTGATTTCAGTCTTGGAAGAGATCAGGGTGTCATAGTGGGTGTTGGCACCCTTGTCTTTACTGCTAAACATTAAGCCTCTCCTGTCCGGGCCTGTTCTTACTGATCGCGGCCGCTTTTACGGCCACTCGATTGTTTCTTCTACACGCTGTGCTTTATTGCCGGTGGACTGCAGCACAACCTGAACCTGCTCCGGAACAAAGCCCGCGGGCAGAACGATATCCCCGGCCACTTCCTGGAAGTAACGGAAGCGGAATTTCACACCGAGATCGGTGATATTAGAGTCCAGATCGCGCAACGGCAGAATCACTTTCTCGCTGTTGCGAACACCGATAAAGTTCACCGCTGCCAGACCGGAAATATACGAACTGTTGTCCGCCACCTGAGTCATCATGATGGAATAACGGAAGCGACCTTCCACATCCTGCACCGGCAGAATATCCACTTTACTGATTCTCAGACCTTTGTCGTTGGAGCTGGGGGCCATGATACCTTTATAAAAGGCAACTTCTTCCTCCAGTGTCGCAATCTGAGCTTTTAATTCCTTGACGGTCTGACGAATACCTTCTGTTGCCTTACGGTCAACCTCGCCGCCTTTCTCCAGCACGTTCACGCGCTGGGTCAGAGTGTTAATGGTCTGATTGGCTTCCACCAGCGCATCATTGAGCTTATCGCGTTCACCAGACAGCTGTTTGATCTGGTTGGTGCTGCCATAAATACCGCCGAAGTAGCCGCCCACGCCGACGATAACAATGAAAATAAGCAGGTACATGGTCCGCCGGAAACGTTCCCACGGACGGTATTGCCGAATAATCAGATTTTCCTGGTGGCTACCTTTTACAACCGCCATAACTGCAAATCCTTATCCCTGTCGCTGTGTTTAATGCACAGACTTAAGGTAACAGGGCGACCTGTTTCAGCCCCATGTCTTCCTCAAGACCGAACATAATGTTCATATTCTGCACCGCCTGACCGGAGGCACCTTTCACCAGGTTATCGATCACAGACAGAATAATGATCTGTCCGGTGTCTTTGTGATGATGCACTGCGATACGGCACATATTGCTGCCTTTCACGCTGCGCGTGGCCGGATGGCTGCCCGCCGGCATCACATCCACAAACGGCTCATTGGCATAACGCGCTTCGTACAGCGCCTGCAGATCCACATCCAGACCCGGTGCCTGAGCATAAAGTGTAGAGTGAATTCCGCGGATCATCGGCGTCAGATGCGGAACAAAGGTCAGATTGACCGCTTTATTAGCAGCGCGTTCCAGCTCCTGCACAATTTCTGGCAGATGACGGTGACCTGCCACGCCATAAGCACTGAAAGACTCGCTGGTTTCACACAGCAGAGAGCTGACTTTGGCACCACGGCCGGCACCACTGACGCCGGACTTACAGTCGGCGATCAGCATCTGATCCGGCAGCAGGTTATTTTCCAGCAACGGCAGATAGCCCAGCTGCACGGATGTCGGGTAACAGCCCGGCGCTGCAATCAGCTTCGCACTTTTAATGGCTTCACGACTGGTTTCCGGCAGACCATAAACCGCCTGTTTGAGAACTTCCGGCGCGCCGTGCGGCTGGCCGTACCATTTTTCCCAGGTCGGTACATCTTTAATACGGAAGTCGGCAGACAGGTCGATCACCCGTGCGCCGGTAGACAGAATTTCTTCCGCCATGGAATGGGCAACACCGTGTGGCGTGGCAAAGAACACCACATCACACTCACCCAGAGTCGCAGTATCCGGCACAGTGAAGCGCAGATCGGTATGGCCACGCAGGTTCGGATACATGTCGGCAACCGGCATGCCTTCTTCACTGCGTGAAGTGATGACTTTTAATTCAACTTCCGGGTGATTGACCAGAATTCTGAGCAATTCCACCCCTGTGTAACCAGTGCCACCAACGATACCTACTTTAATCACTGCGAACCTCTTGCTGTTTTTTTGCACCCAAACCAGCCAGTTACTGATTCCGGTCGCGGTCATCTTGAATAAACCCCGGTATAATACTCACTCTTACTGACCAAACACCACACCGGCCAGACAAGGATACCTGTACACAGTGCGTTTTTTCCGTAAGCAATGGTCAAATCTGATTTCCTTATCGGACAACCAGATCGGCCTCGCCCTGCTGGCATTACTGGCCGGGATTGCCAGCGCGCTGGTGATCACCCTGTTCCGTCTGGCCATCGAGCTGCCTCTGGTGGCGTTTCTTCCGATCGATTCGCCGGAAAGCTATGAAGAACTGGGTCAGTGGGCGCGTATTGCCCTGCTTGGCGGCGGCAGTCTGATACTGATTCTGTTGTTTCATTCTCTGCCGCGGGAACGCCGTGGTGTTGGCGTCAGCCATGTGCTGCAGCGCATGGAAATGCACCAGGGTTATCTGCCACTGCCCAATATTGTAGTGCAGTGGTTTGCCGCTGCCGTGGCCATCGTCAGTGGTCACAGTGTTGGCCGTGAAGGTCCTGCGATTCATCTGGGTGCCGGTACCGCCAGCCAGATCGGTCAGAGCGTTGGTCTGGCCCATCACCGTCTGCGTATTCTTGCCGGAGCCGGGGTCGCCAGCGCCATTTCCGCTTCTTTTAATACCCCGATGGCGGGGGTGATTTTCGCCATGGAAGTGGTGCTGCTGGAATACAACATTCGCGGCTTTGTACCCATTATTCTGGCCTCAGTGGCCGGTGCCATTGTCAGTGAAGCCGTATTTGGCAGTCATACCGCCTTTGCCGTACCCGGTGTGGATATGCAGTCACTGGCGGAAATTCCCTACATTCTGCTGCTCGGTATTATTGCCGGGCTGATGGCAGCTGCTTTTATTTACCTGGTGCGTTTTTTCCAGCGCATTAACCACTGGCCGATCTGGCTGAAGTGGGGTTCCCTGACCTGTGCCACCATGGTGATCAGTTGGTGGCTTCCGCAGGTGATGGGTATTGGCTACGACACGGTAAACCAGACCCTGGCGGGCCAGGTGGTGATGGGCAGTCTGCTGCTGTTACTGGCAGCCAAGCTACTGCTGGCCTCCTGGGCGGCCGGCATTGGTTTTCCGGCCGGTCTGATCGGTCCGACGCTGTTTATTGGCGCCGCTTTGGGTGGCCTGCTCGGGCAGCTGTCTGACTGGTGGCTGCCCGACTATCCGGTATCGGTCGGCTTTTATGCGGTGCTGGGTATGGGCGCAATGATGGGTGCAGTGCTGCGCGCGCCACTGGCAGCACTGGTGGCTCTGCTGGAGTTAACCGCCAACCCCAACATTATTATGCCGGGCATGCTCGCCATCGTAATCGCCAGTCTGGTGGTCAGTGAGTTCTTTAAACTGCCGTCGGTATTTAATGTACAGCTTGGTGGCGGCCACAATTATCAGGCCCCGGACCCGGTACAGCAGATGCTGCGCAATACCTGGGTGGCACAGGCGATGTCGCAGTCCTTTGTTATTGCACCACGCCATATCACCCCGGAAACCGCCGGCTTTATGCTGCAACGTGATCCGGAATGGCTGCTGCTGGAAAAAGAAAAGGTGATTCTGCCCCCCGCAGCGGTGGCAGAAGCGCTGGCGGACATGAAAGAAAAAGAAGAGCAGAAAGAAAAGCACGCGGAAGATGAACATCCCGATGTCGATCTGATCTCGATACCGGCAGACCGTAAGCAGGTGGAATTCATTTCTCTGAAAGCCAATCTGCAGGATGCCTTAGACCTGATGCAGGAGCATCACATACAATGGCTGGCCGTTTACCGCGACAACGACTTCAGCCGTTGCGTCGGACTGGTGTCCCAGACCCAGATTGAACACTTCTATCACTACATGCCGAGGAATCAGTAACCAATGATTTGGGTTAAAGCTTTCCACATCATCGCCGTTGTCACCTGGTTCGCCGCCATCTTTTATCTTCCGCGCCTGTTTGTGTACCATGCCAGCGCAGAAGACGAGGTGTCCCGCGAGCGGTTCAAAATCATGGAACGCAAACTCTACCGCGGCATTATGACGCCATCCATGGTGGTGGTGGTGGCATTGGGGTTATGGCTGATCAGCTTTAATCCGCACTACTATTTTATCGATACTCAGTGGATGCACGCCAAGCTGACCCTGGTCGCCGTGCTGATTGGTTACCACTTTTATTGCGGACATCTGCTGAAAGTTTTCCGCGACGACAAAAACCAGCGCAGTCATGTGTTTTATCGCTGGTTTAACGAAATTCCCGTATTCCTGCTGATCGCCATTGTGATTCTGGTGGTCGTGCGTCCTTTTTAAGCCGAAAAAAGATTCAAGCCGAGAGAAGACTTATGAGCTATTCCATTTCCAAATCCGAAGCCCTGTTTGAAGCCGCACAGAAACATATTCCCGGTGGCGTAAACTCGCCGGTACGTGCCTTCAAAGGGGTTGGCGGTACGCCCATCTTCTTCGATCACGCCAAAGGCGCGTACGTCTTTGACGTTGATGGCAACCGCTACATTGATTACGTCGGCAGCTGGGGCCCGATGATTCTCGGCCACAGTGCTGATGAAATTCTCGACGCGGTAAAATCCCGTATCGATATGGGCCTGAGCTTTGGTGCGCCAACCGGTATCGAAACCGAAATGGCCAACGAAGTGTGTAAGCTGGTGCCATCCATGGACATGGTGCGCATGGTGAACTCAGGTACAGAAGCGACCATGAGTGCGATCCGCCTGGCCCGTGGTTATACCGGCCGAGATAAAATGGTTAAGTTCGAAGGCTGCTACCACGGTCACTCCGACTCACTGCTGGTAAAAGCCGGTTCCGGCATGCTGACTTTAGGTGTGCCGACCTCTCCGGGTGTTCCGGCTGCGGTTGCAGAAAACACCATCACTCTGGATTACAACAACCTCGACAGCGTCAAAGAATGCTTCGCAAAAATGGGCGACGAAATTGCCTGTGTAATCATTGAGCCTGTGGCCGGTAACATGAACTGCATTCCGCCGGAAAAATCCTTCCTGCTGGGTCTGCGTGAACTGTGTGATGTGCACGGCATTGTGCTGATTTTCGATGAAGTAATGAGCGGCTTCCGCGCAGCTTTAGGTGGTGCCCAGGAGTACTACGGTATCACGCCGGATATGACCACGCTGGGTAAGGTAATCGGCGGCGGTCTGCCGGTCGGTGCCTTCGGTGGTAAACGCGAAATCATGGAATATCTGGCACCACTGGGCCCTGTTTATCAGGCCGGTACTCTGTCCGGTAACCCGCTGGCGATGTCCGCCGGTCTGGCCATGCTGAAAGCCATTCAGAAACCTGGTTTCTACGATCAGCTGACTGCCCGTGTACAGCTGCTGCTGAACGGTATTAAAGCCTCTGCCGATGCGCACGGTATTCCGTTTACTTACAACAGCGCCGGTTCCATGTTCGGTATGTTCTTCAGTGAACTGGAAAAAGTAACCTGCTACCGCGAAGTGGCCGATCACTGCGACGCACAGCGTTTTAATGCCTTCTTCCACGGCATGCTGAAAGAAGGTGTGTACTTAGCGCCGTCTTCTTTTGAAGCTGGCTTTATGTCCATCGCGCACACTGAGCAGGATATTCTGGAAACCATCGCGGCGGCTGACCGTGTGATGGAAGACCTGAAAGCCTGATGCTGAATCTGGCCGGAAATATCGCCCTGCTGATCATGAGTGGCCTGCTGCTGTGGAGCAGCAGGCCAGGTAATTCATGGTCCGGGGCTGGCTCCGCGCGGTTTGCGGTAGCCATTATTTTTCTGCTGCAAGCAGTGCTCAGTCTGCTGCTGGTGAATATGCCTTACAGTCTCAGACTGCTGCCACAGCAACTGAGTCTGTACGCCGCCCTGCCATTATTAATCTGTACTCTGCTCACTGCTTCACTTGGCCTTAACTGGTCGCGCATGATCTGGGGACGGTTACTACTGGCACTGTGTGTGGTGTTTGAAATCACACGCCGTATCAATGAACTGCACAGCTGGTTATTGATCGCTTTAATTGCCGGATTAATTGCTGCGGTATTGCCATTAATTACCAGCAAAGGCGCCGATAAACGACTCGTTCCTGCGGCGATTATCAGCTGGGTTGGTATTATTTTCTGGTACGATCAAACCAGTCTTGCGCAGCATGATCTTAACCTGTGGCTGGCTGCTACAATTGTTCCCTCTCTTTACTTTCATCGCACTGGCAGCCGTTAACGCCTTAACTACACTTAGTAATCATAAGGTTATTGATTACTAGGGGTGTCAGTCTGATGACTTCAGTCCAGCGGGAGTTTTACTCCCAGGCAAATCGCTTTTTCTCGTTTATTTTAATCGGCCTTTTTGGTGTATCACTGCTGTTAGCCAGCTGGTACGGTACCTGGGCGGAAGCTCTGCTGATCGGTATTCCGGCCACCGCTTTCCCGATTGCCTTTGGCCACATGACGGACAACAGCCGTTTATCGCGCATTACCTATGGCATCGCGCTGATGATTTTTGCCGCGCTGCATATTCATCAGGCCCACGGTCTGATCGAAATGCACTTCGGTATTTTCGTCAGTCTTGCTTTCCTGCTTTATTATCGTGATCCGCTGCCGATTCTGGCCGCTGCTGCAACGATCGCGGTTCATCACCTGTTATTTAATTATTTACAGGAACAGGGAAGCCCGGTGTGGGTATTTGAATCCCATACTGGTATCAGCATCGTGCTGCTGCACGCTGTTTTCGTCGTGGTAGAAGCTGTAGCACTGGTGTATCTGGCCAATAAAAGCTGGCAGGAATTTGTACAGAACGCCGAGCTGATGGAGATCGGTGCGCATATTTCCAAACCCGGTGCGCTCGATCTGACCTTCAGTATCGGTAATCCACAGGGTCGTTTTACTCCGGCATTCAATGAATTTTTTGTACTGGTAAACGGCATCGTTTCTCAGGTTGATCAGTTATCAAAACGCATTGATGAAGTGGGCCATTCATTTTCTGACACCACACAGAAAATGAGTCAGGGTGCCAGACGCCAGCACGACGAAACCGATCAGATTGCCACCGCCACCAATCAGATGACGGCCTCCATGGAAGACGTGCGCAATAATTCGCAGGAAGCGGCCAACGCCGCCGCCGAAGCCGACCGGGTTGGTCAGCAAAGCGAGCAGAGCATTACCCGCGCGCGTGAAACCATTGGCAATCTGGCGCAAAGCATTGAGAAAGCCAACACGGTTATTCAGCACCTGGATGCCGAGAGCAACAACATCGGCTCGGTACTGCAGGTCATTCAGGGTATCGCCGAACAGACCAACCTGCTGGCACTGAACGCCGCTATTGAAGCAGCCCGGGCGGGTGAACAGGGACGTGGCTTCGCCGTCGTTGCTGATGAAGTCCGCACATTGGCCTCCCGTACCCACGAAAGCACCGAAGAAATTCAGCGCATGATTGAGCGCCTGCAGAAAGGCTCAGCCGAAGCGGTGCATTCAATGGAAACCAGTAAGAGTGGCGTTGACAGCAGCGTGTCGGAAATCGGCCAGACCGTTGACAGTCTGATGCTGGTAAAACAGGCCGTCAGTGATATCCACGGCATGAACCAGCAGATTGCCCACGCCATTGAAGAGCAGAATATCGCCATCAATGAAGTGAACAGCAACCTGACGGTGATTCGTGATATCAGTGAAGAGACGTCCGAACAGGCTGCCACTTCGGCCACCAACTCGGAACATCTGGTGGCCATGGCCAGTGATCTGCGCGGCCTTCTGGCACAGCTGAAAGTCTCCGGCCGCTAACCGTTAAAACCTCAGCCGGCAACCTGTGAACGCAGGCTGTCGGCTTCCATGACCCGCCCCTGAGCATCCAGACATTCCGCCAGCAGCAGTTTCAGCCGACGACTGAGTTCGCTGTCCTGTGGTGCGAATACGAGTCCCCGCTGTAAAAGCTGCTCCGCCTGTTTGGCATTGCCCATCTGCAGACTGACCCAGGCTGCGCGATAAAAAATCGCCGGATTACGTGGCTGAATCTGCCGCGCCTGATCCAGATACGTCATGGCGGAACGCCATTGATATGAACGTCGGGCTGATTCTGCTTTGGCGAACAGACTGGCCACCGCCGGATGGTGCTCACCTTCAGTAAATGGCCCCATCATGCCGTCCTGCCATTGCGGCAGTTCAGCCGGACTCACCTGAGCCTCTTCTGGTTTGGGTGGCGCATAGGAACAACCGGCCAGCACAGCAAATACCAGTAAACTCAGAACAACCAGTCTAGCCACGACTTCTTCTCCTTCTCTGGGGCTTTTTGTTTGCACTCCGTCAGATCCTGCGGCAGACGGCTGCTGATGAAAGGATACAGAGTACCACGACAGCCGCTGCCAACCAGTTGCCCCTGCTCATTCACTGCAGCCATTTTCAGTGCGGTCGCCGGCGGTAAAGGTTCGCTGCCCGCCTCACGGAAGGTATCCAGCCAGATCGGCAAAGCAGCACTGCTGCCGGTAAACGGCATTGGCTGGTTATCATCCCGGCCAACCCAGATTACCCCCAGATGGCGGTTATCAAAACCCGCCAGCCAGGCATCACGCTGATCGTCGGTGGTACCGGTTTTTGCCGCCAGAGGCCCCGGCAGATTCTGTGTTAAACGCCGCGCTGTACCGCGCTCTGCCACCTGCTCAAGACCATATCGCAGCCACTGCATCATGGCCGGATCAAAGCGCTGCTCACCGGTTAATGAATAGGACGACAGCGTATCACCCTTCGCTGTGGTCACGGCCTCAATGGTACGCAGCGTCATAACAAACCCCTGCGAGGCGATGGTCTGATACATACCTGCGACTTCAAACGGCGACAGCGAAATCGCGCCCAGCAGAATGGACGGATACGGCGGTACCTCCGCGCTCAGGCCGAGGCGTTTAAAGGTATCCGCCACCTGCCCGAGGCCCACGGTCATCCCCAGTCGGGCGGTTGCCTGGTTCAGTGAACGGGCAAGACCGTCCACCATGGGGATTTTACCGTAGGACTTATGATCGTAATTCTGCGGCTGCCACAACTGGCCACCCGGGCCGGCAACGCTGACCTGCTTATCTTCAATGATACTGCCCCAGTTATAGCGTCCGCTTTCCAGCGCAGTTAAATACACCACAGGTTTAGCCAGCGAGCCGATCGCCCGTTTTGCCGCCAGCGCGCGGTTGAATCCAAAAAATTCCGGCTTGCGCGAACCCAGCAGTGCGCGCACTTCACCGCCATCCACACTGGTAATCACAGCTGCGGTTTCCAGCTGATCTTTCAGGCTGGCGTCGCGTTTTTCCAGTGCACTGAGCTGACGCTGAGCGGCCTCTTCCACGGCATGCTGCATCCATGGATCAAGGGTGGTGAAAATATGCAGGCCTTCGGTCTGTAAATCTTCCAGACGGTAATCACGCTGCAGCTGCGCCCGGGCCAGTTCAAGGAAGGCCGGATATTCACGTTGCCCGGCACGGTTGGAGTCTGCGGTAAGTAAAGGCTTACCCTGCGCCTGAATGCGCTGGGCATCTGAGATCACATTATTGTCAGCCATTAAGCCCAGAATCAGATCGCGGCGCTCTTTGGCGCGTTCCGGATTACGGCGCGGGTTGTAATAAGACGCACCTTTCACCAGTCCGACCAGGGTTGCGACTTCACCAAGATCCAGCTCTTTTACCGACTTACCAAAATAGAAACGCGCCGCCAGGCCAAAGCCATTAATGGAACGGCGCCCGGCCTGCCCCAGGTACACCTCATTCAGATACGCCTGCAGAATTTCCTCTTTGCTGTAATGCAGCTCCAGCAGCAGCGCCATAAAGGCTTCCTGAATTTTACGCGGCAGCGTGCGCTCATTGGTTAAGAAGAAATTCTTCACCAGCTGTTGGGTTAACGTCGAACCACCCTGCACAAACCGCCCGGCTTTAACGTTCGCCAGCATCGCCCGGGCAATGCCACGGAAGGAAATACCCCAGTGTTCGAAGAAGGCTTTATCTTCGGTAATCACCAGCGCGGCAACCAGCGCCGGCGGCACATCTTCCAGCCGCACCAGTTCGCGGTCTTCATTATGGGCCGGGAAGATACCGCCAATGTATTGCGGCTCCATGCGGATCAGCGGCGCATCGGCATTGTTTTCACGCAGGCGATACACGCGGCCATCGCGCAGCTCAACTTCAATTCTGCGTGCCGGCTCGCGCCCGTCCCAGAACGGAAAGGCACGACGATAAATAACCCAGCTATTGCCATCGCGGTAATAACGCCCCGGACGATCCGCACCGCGCGCTTCACGGTAATCCGCCCATTTAAGCTCTGCCTGTAGTTGCTCCGCCGACAATAACTGCCCCGGATACAACGACAGCGGGCGCGCATACACCTTGGCCGGCAGCGTCCATTTTTTACCATCAAACTGCTGGCGCACCTGCGCATCCAGATACACAAGCCACACAGCCAGCACCGCCACACCGACCACCGCCAGGCGCAGCAACCAACTGAACGCCGTGCGCAACCGGGACTTCACAGCTCTGGACTTTGCAGGTTGGGAATTATTTGCCTTTTTCTTCGGCGTGCGGGGAGTCTCTTTCTTTCGGGCAGCCATAGCCTGGATCGGTTATTAAATGAAAGGAGATGATACCAGCCGTCTCAGGTGCAAACTAATGCAGGAATGTGAATACGGTGTGGTGGCGTCACATTCTGATAAAAAAGTGCAGTGATAGTTCGTTGCGGGCCACAAAGGATGCAATCACGCATGGCGCTATCTGCCGATTCCCGTTTTCCTCAGGAAATCTGTTTCCGTCTCCACTAGTTCACTGCGCCAGGGGCTATTCCACTGAAATCATGGTGTTAGCGTGAATTTCAGATCCTTTGATAAAGCAACGCTCAGGCTAAAACGGCGGTGCCATATCAGAACGGAAAACCGCAGCAGAACGGGCTTTAACGGCTCACTCATGCGCCTGCGTTCAGGGATCAACATATTCAACATTTCACCGTGACAGACAGACCCGGTGCATCCGCTGACGGCAAAACGACAGCAACACCCGTTTGAAACGGTATTTAATCTGGAGAACAACAATGGATCGTCGTGATTTTCTCACCAACAGTTCACTCGCCCTGGGTGCCTTAGTGTCCGGCTCTGCCGTTGCCCACGCCGGTGGTATTATGTCAGCCAGCCCGGTTGCTGCAGCAGCATCTGCCGCCGCGGGCGAATCTGCCCCTGGTTCCGCGGTACAGCCAATCGAACGTCTTGCCAGTCTTAATGATCTTGAACCGATGGCGAAAGAAGCCATGAGTGCCAGCGTATTAGCCCACGTTGCGTATGGCGCAGGCAACCAGTGGACGCACCACCAGAATTTCCGTTCGATCGAAAACTTCCAGATCCGTCCGGCTTACCTGTCCGGTAACAGCAAACCCGATCTGCGCACCAAACTGCTGGGCAGCGATCTCAAACTGCCACTGTATTCCTGCCCAATGGGTTCCCACGGCATCGTACACACTACCGCTGAAGAAGGTACCTCCAAAGGTACGGGTGCAGCCGGTGCACTGATGATGCTGAGTACCGCTGCCAACCGTACCGTTGAACAGGTTGCCGCGGTAAACCCGGGACCAAAATAGTTGCAGCTGTACATCACACCAGACGACGCCGTTAACAAAAAAGTGATCGCTGACGCCAAAGCCGCAGGCTACACCGCCGTGGTGATCAGCATTGATGCGCCAGCTGCCGGTAAATCTGACGAAGTTATCCGTCAGGGCTATAAATTCCCGAAACTGCCTAAGCCTTATCTGCAGCACGGCATTAAATCCGGTCTGGATTGGGATGACGTAAAAATGGTGATGCGCGAATCCGGCCTGCCAGTACTGATTAAAGGGGTAACCACTCCGGAACTGGCTGATGAAGCCATGCGTCGTGGTCTGGCCGGTGTAATCGTTTCCAATCACGGTGGCCGCCAGATCGATGGCCTGCCAGGTTCTTTCGACGTACTGCCATCTGTCGTCAAAGCCGTTAAAGGTCGTGGTGTAGTATTGGTTGATAGCGGATTCCGCCGCGGTGCTGATGTGTTCAAAGCACTGGCCTGTGGTGCCGACGCCGTCGGTATTGGCCGCCCAGTACTGTTTGGCCTGGCTGTTGGTGGCTGGGAAGGCGTGCAGAGCACGTATGCCCGTCTGGCCGAAGAACTGGCGTTTACCATGAACGTTGCCGGTGTATCGACCATTGCCGAAATCACTGACAAGTTTTTGATTGAGCCGAAGAACGTTTAAGTTCGCCGGTTAATGCATGGCTACCGGATCCATTGTGATTTGGTAGCCATGGATTGAGTGCATTCCTGTTCTCGCAACGGTTGCAGGATTTGCAGGGGCGACTTCAGTCACGATTGCCGGAGTGACTTCATCAACAAAGGGGCGCTTGCATCACTTAATAAACCCGCGAACATTTAACCCGCCAACGTCTCCACCACAAGCTGCTCAACTTTCTCCGGATTATTAATCTTCCCCGCAAAATGCGGATCCTGCTGCATACGCTGCATGCCGGTTAACAGTGACTGCAGCGTTGCAGATTCTTTCGCCGTCAGGTCTGCAAGATCAGCGACATCGAGAGAGTCGATGACAGTATTAATATCCACTGACTTAACTTCGCCAGTGGCGAGTATTGCTTTAACTTCTGTTAATTTCATAGTGACTCTTTTACTTTTATTCAGTCGGACTGAATTGGTCTGACCTTAATAGTCTGCATAACTCTGATATTTAATCTGTGCACATATTACACAACGGCCACGTTTCTTTTGTGCATTTTCCGATTCTGATGACTTTCAGAAATCCTGCTGCAGCTATATATCCACAGGGAAATATAAACATCAAATACTGGTAATAACGTGCCGTTTACCCTACCTGTGCGGCATAGAGTTAAGTGTAGCCTGATGTTATATTCCGCCCCGATTTAAAAATATAAATAACTGATTTGACTCATATTCTGGGATGGAGATGTAAAGCGAATGCGCGGTTTTTTAGGGGATACAGTAGCAGGCATGCTGGGCAGCCGGCTTGGCGCAGGTGGCGCGAGCGCTATTGCCATTCTGTTCGTTATTTTTGCGTTTGTTGGTGCCTATGAATATGCCACCCAGCTCATATTCGATGAACCGATTTTTGCACTGACCAACCCCTGCATGATGTTGATTTACTACCAGATCGCCTGGTTTATCTCACGCTCAGAAAATTCAAACTATTTTATGCATGCTACCGGAGTTCTGCTTGTTCCCGTACAGGCAGCGCTGACGATGTGGTTAGTGCTGGCGATGATCCCTGACAGCATTCTTGAATACCGGCATGTCTCAAGTTTCATGAAGATTTACCACAAGCTGCACGAACTTGCCTTTGGTGATCTGTATAAACAGTTTGAATACTTTCCGCGCATGCGCTGGCTGGCTCTTCACAGCAACAGCTACTGGGCAATCATGTGGATCATAGGCTTCGCCAGTGCCATCTGGGTTGTGTTTAACCTCTTTATGCACAAAGAATCCATGATTAACCTGGTGTCCATGCACACTAAAAAACCGAAATATGAAACATTGGACGTCTACCTAGCGTTACCCATCATGTGGCTGATAACCGGTTTTATCATGGTCCTGTTCTACCCGGCGATGTACACAATGGCAGACTCTTCACTGCCCGACTACGTTACCATTCCGCTGATGTGGCTGATCTTATTATCTCCGATGTACGGCGTACTGTTACCTTCCGTTAACTGGAACCGGCCAAAAGATCAGCGTCTGGCTACCTTTATCCCCAAATTCTATTTCGCCGCTCTCACCCTGTATCTGGCATTCTGCGCCTGGGAGACTATTCCCTATTTCCAGGACCCTTACAACGTCAAAACAATATTCGCTGACTTCTATCTGCTGTATTCCACCGTAGCCTTGATACCCTTCTGGCTGTTCCTGCTGGCCTACCTGATCAGGAATCCAAAACCCAAAGCAGAAGAAATGGGAAAACCACGTATGGCCTGATAGTGAGAACAATCAGTAAAAGCGCATAGTACGAACCAGTAATAAAACTTATCTGTGTAAAAGAACTGGTTGTATAAAAGAGAAAGGGGCTGAACAGCCCCTTTTTTGTACCCAAATATCGTCTAACCTGCGATCTGCATATTTGATATTCACAGCCTGACGTACAGAGCAAACGATATAAAAAGAGATATTAAGAAGGTTAAAGCTTACGACCTTCCATGATCACCTCTTTGCGCACAACAATGCAATTATTACCCGATGGGATCAGGTAAACGCTCACCGCATCATGATCCATTACAGCAACTTCCTTTTTAGCTCGCCTTTATAATTCGCACCTTTAAAATCCCGGGAAGCAGCCAGACACGATTTATTAAATTGAATTATTTTCTCATACTCAACATAACATTCACCGGATTTAACCGGCGCAACTACAAGGTTAGCAACAATAGATCCATCACTGTAATTACGCTCAATCATAGCTGTGAATGCCTGATTATCCGGATTATCTGAACTCCATACACTATGAATACCAGCATCCCCATCACCCACTAAATAATCAGCGATTTTCTCAACCGCAGACATACACTGCTTAACACCAGCCTGTCGCGCCTGCTTAACAATGACATTTTCAGCGCTGGCAGCGACTGAGATAAGACATAAAGTTGCTGCAAATACTGCTTTTTTCACCTTCCTCTCCTTTTTATTTCAAAGCTGGAACGGTGGCAGTAAAACCGCCGTTTTTTGTAAATAATTAAATTGAAAATACGAAAATTTTAACACTTTATTCTGAAGCAACCCATATTCGGAGTTAGGTTGTAGGGTTGCTATTGATCAGGATCAAAACCAAAGATCTCAGGTTTTCTGCAAAAGTAAGGGTGGGAATTCGGTGCAGCATCTCTCTATTGAGACATCCACCTTAGTTCCATCTTCTGATTGCACTACATCTCAAATGCTCTAAGCTAAAAAACAGTTCCATGGAGGGAAAATAATGACAAAGCCACGAGCTCAGCAAGTATCGCTGGATGCGACACCTTACTACCACTGCGTTTCACGCTGTGTTCGCCGGGCGTTTCTGTGCGGAGTGGATCATTCAACCGGCGATTCTTATGAACATCGTCGCGGCTGGCTGGAAGCCAAACTACTGGAACTGCCCGGAATCTTTGCCATTGATATCGCCGCCTACGCGATTATGAGCAACCACTATCACGTACTTCTCCATGTTGACAAGGATGCAGCAGTGTCCTGTCATCAGCCGCTGGCACCTGCTGTTTAAGGGCAATCTGCTCTCTCAACGTTACGAGAAAGATGATGCTTTATCTGAGCCTGAGTTAGCTCGGCTGGCTATCTACATTTCTGAATGGCGATCCCGTCTGTCTGATATCAGCTGGTTTATGCGGGTTTTGAATGAGGCCATTGCCCGTGAGGCAAACGCAGAAGATGGCTGTAGCGGACGTTTCTGGGAGGGGCGGTTTAAGTCGCAGGCACTTCTGGATGACGCTGCATTGGCTGCCTGTATGGCCTATGTCGATCTCAACCCTGTTCGCGCCGGTATGAGCAAAACCCCGGAAAGATCGGATCACACCTCAGTTAAGCAACGGGCAGAGAAAGCCAAAACGGTCACTCAACCAAATCATAAAAACCAACAACCTGGCTTCCTGCTTCCCTTCGCAGGCAATCCCCGTCAGGACATGCCGAAAGGTATTCCTATGCGGCTGACTGATTATCTGGAACTGGTCGATTGGACTGGCCGTATGATCAGAGAAGATAAGCGCGGAGCTATTCCGGCATCTGCCGATGGCATCCTTAACCGACTTGGTATTGATGAAAGCCAGTGGTTAACTATGACGCAGGGGTTTGAAGAATGCTTTGCGACCTTTGCCGGCAGTGAGCAGCATTTGCGCTCGGCCTGTGAAAAGCTTCCTTACCAACGAGTGCCTGGATTAAGTCGCTGCAGAGCAGCAATCGGCTAGATCTCCCACCCTTAGCAATATATCTAAGACTCCAGCTACCCTGGTGGCTATGACTCGCCTCAAATCTGATCGATCAAAGCTAAATTCATAATAATCACTGACAGCCTGAGAAATTCTTCAGGAAAAACTCCATAACCACCCGATAAAGAGCCAGGAATTATCTGAGCTTTAGATTTACTATGATGGGTGTCCGGTTAGTACTCGGTTAGTACTCGAGAACCAGTAGTGGGTGTCCCGCTAGTTCGCTTTAAATTTACTATGGAGGGTGCCCAATCAGTACTCGTCCAATCAGTACTACAGGTGTCCGGTTAGTACAGCAGATCACTCATGGAGCCATTCCCAGAAGTGGCTACCAGTTGAAACTCCAACAACTTGATCGTCTTTGTGCTCAATCGAGCAGGAAATTTTACGACCAGATAATAGGCTCTCTACATGCGTAAGACCACCTTCAATGTCCAGTCTTTTCAATATATCACCAGTCCATTCAACCTTATCAATAAACCAATGATCTGATATTTTATCCATCGATTCAGAGTACGAATCTCCAATTTCAATGGAAAAGCACATCCTATTGATTCTGTCATTTTCGAAAGAATCAAGGCTTACTAATGACACAAGCACCAATACCGGAGTTAGAACTAGTAACGCTATAATTTTCAGAACAATTTTTCGATTCATAATGACTGCTAATGCTTTGCTAACCGGCCAAGTTGAGCAACTTGTATGGTTCAATTCCCTTATTCACCGCTATTCCCTTGTTAATTTTAAAGATAAGGTGAAGCCCGTAGCTAGCGGCAACTAGTTACCGGAG
>MDTC01049579.1_pt1 | contig 23003 bp, 15 predicted proteins | sample 811181 | NCBI WGS metagenome assembly MDTC01 (sample SAMN05326644, study PRJNA326480) | marine metagenome | isolation source: seawater | place: Pacific Ocean: North | collected 2011 | reverse complement strand
GTCAGAGCTTCTGGATGCTCATTCGTCGTTGGTCCGATTGATGAGGAGAATAAAATTTCAGACATTTCAGAAACTATTATTCCCGAGATCGTGGGAATAATGAAAGAAGCAGGATTATCAAATTTTCATAACGTCGGTAGGCGAATATTAAGAGCCAAGGATATGGAAACTGCAGCGATCAGCGGACTCAGGCTAATTGGCTTTGAAAGGCCTCTTCCGATGTGGCTGGGAAACTGAGGTTCTATAATGCCGACAATCACTTTGAGACATTCTATGTTGAAAAGGATTCAAGAGATCAATGGGGCGATCCATAACCAAAATGATTTGTCTGATTTATTGCCCAAGATGGGTTGTCCAGTCGAGTTAAATGATGATGATGATATTGAAATTGAGGTGTTTCCTGATCGTCCGGATCTACTCAGTCATGAAACCATGGCCAGAGCAGTTAGGTCATTTCAGGGAGACGATACAGGAAGTTCCTCAATAGAGGTCTCGGACAGTGGTATCAGGATAAATGTGGATGGAGATTTAGAGGGAGTTAGACCGATAATAATGGGAGCCGTAGTCAGAGGAGTAAATACCGGTAATAGTGCTTCTGAAAGGGACTCATTCATACAGTCCCTTATGGATCACCAAGAGAAGCTACACATGACCTTGGGGAGGAAGAGGTCACTTGCATCGATTGGTGTTCATGATCTATCAAAACTAGACCATCCATTCAGATATGAGGCTGTTTCAGGCGATTTTTCCTTTGAGCCATTAGCCTCCAAGGATGTCATGAGCATCTCTGAAATTTTGGATAGTCACCCAAAAGGAATTGAGTACTCGAAACTCATGGATGGCTTGGAGACATATCCGATTATCCTCGATTCTAACAATGAGGTCATTTCGTTCCCCCCCATCATCAATGGAAATCATACAACCGTTAGTGAAGGCACTAATGATTTCTTCATTGATGTAACAGGTTTTGATGAGATAGCGTGTGAAACCTGCCTCCTATTGGTTTCATTATCATTATCAGAATTGGGAGGTGCAGTCGAAAGTGTAGAGGTACGCGGTAGAGATGGTTCAGTAAAGGTGACACCTAACTTCGGGGCTAAAACCTACAGGGTTCCTAACAGACTTATCGAGAAAATCCTGGGTATGGAGCTTAGTGATTCTGAAATTGGTAGAGCGATTCGAAGAATGGGAGGATTATTACTGGAATCTAGGACAATTACAAATGGATCTGAAAGGGCAGAGAGATGGTCCGACTGCGTGGTGGGAGAAAGAGAGCACGTCTTCTCCATGCCTAGATGGCGCAGTGATATCATGCATCCTGTTGATATTGTGGAGGATATTGCAATAGGATTTGGATATGAAAATATGCCAGATATTCTATCTTCAGTTCATATCGATGCTTCGCCGCTAAAATCATCTAATCTCCACAGGAGAATAAGGATGAGCATGAGGTCAGTCGGCCTTCAAGAGATTCAGAGTCTGACTCTTTCTAATGAGGGGGATCAATTTGAGAAGACTAGGTGGCCGATGATATCAGAAGCCACAGTGATTTCTAATCCAATTACGGTTGATCATACAATACTCAGGCAGTATATATTCCCATCATTAATGAATCTGCTAGCATCAAATAGGCATCACGAGCTACCTCAGAGAGTTTACGAACTTGGGGAGGTCGTTCATGGGGGAGACAACAAAACAAGAGTTTCTTGGGCCTGCGCCGAATCAGGAGCGGGATTCTCAACCGCCAAAGGAATAGTTCAGTCACTCTTGAGGGACCTAGGTGCCCCCCCTTCTTCAGTTTCCTTTGAGCCTGTGGCTGAAGGCAGGGGCCCGTGGATCAATGGCAGAGGTGCGAGAGTGCTTATCGAAGACTATGAAATTGGAGAGTTCGGAGAGGTTTCTCCAGAAATAATGAGTTTGTTCGGCTTGAGGACGCCCATTCACGCTGGCGAATTTGATATTGATATAATTTCGAAGATGGTAAAGGATCCTATACACTAACCCAGAATAAGATGGCTAATAATCCTGTAAATTCTACAGGCACAAGTAATATGGGAGCTCTCACTACCAAGCACGTGAATGTGCGTTTGGGAGTGGTTCCGGTTCTGCTCTTACTCGTTTTCTGCTCATCAGCACCGCAAGATATTGTTCAACTAGAAGATAAAAAAATATTTTATTCTGAAATTCATCAAGGAGTTTCTTTTGCATCTGATTCGGGTTCAATTTTTGGAATCGATCCCGATTCAAGTATCGGAATAAATGTGAATTTCAGTAGTAATTTGGATAATGAATCGAATGTCATTTTGTCGATTGACGGGCCTTCTGGATGGGATATATCTTGGGATTCACAAGACTCTCCTGAAGCCGGTAGAGAATACGCTGTAACGCCTGATCAGATTTATTGGGTCCACTTCTCGATTACTTCTCCGCCGGTTTTTGAAGGTCTTCCGCTGTCCAATTCCCTACATGAGGTGAGTATGTCAATAGCATCAGACCAAGGAGAGATACTTGACTGGTATAACTTTTCGATGAGGTATGGCTATTATGAGGGCGTTGAGATAGTTCAGGGCGGAGGAGTTTCCTCGATTATACCTGGAGGTGTCCTAACACTAGAAACGATTGTCAGGAATACTGGTAATAGCATTAGGAGTCTTGATGTTGAGATTGTAGCCTTGGATGAGAACGGGAGTATGATTACAGCTCCCGGAGACTACTTCGAGACAGATAACTGGAGTGCTTCGATAATCGAGAGATGGAGGGTCTCAGATCTCCCCCCCAACTCAACAGGGGCTGTGAAGGTCCAGATATTCTCTCCGGGAGGTGTTGAAGGCGCTTTGTATTTTGAAATACTAGTTTCTAGTCCTGAATCGCCAGAGAGTATTTCATCGGCATCTCATATCGTGAATATAGTACCCAGAATTGGCGGTACTATATCGATATCAGAGGACGGTTGTTCCATGGTAAAAGTACTTCCCGGGGGTTATTGTGAAATGGAGGTTACGATTACAAACACTGGAGATGGAGATTTAGATTTTAGTCTGGATGTATTGGGCCTTCCAGAATGGGCAACTGTTGATTATCGAAACGATATTTTTTCCCTCCAACCCGGGTCTCCATCAGAATCTATGACCATTTCATGCAGTGTTACCGAGGGTGCTTCCTCCGATTTATTTGCCGAAGTTACCATCTTAATGATCATTGACGATTGGTCCCCTGGTTATGTCAATTTCAATCTCAATTCTGGAACCATATACTCATGGAAAATGGAAATGTCATATCAACTAAAAGAGGATGATAACATAACAGCTATTTGGACAATGACAAATCTTGGCAATGGGGTTGATGGCTTTACTGCATCTATTGATTCAAGTATTCTGACAGATTTTGGAATTACGATTTCAGAGTCGTTCCCCTCAATCAATGTCTCCGAGTCATCTAGATATTTGGAGATATATCCTGTAAATAAAAATGATTCAGTAGATATTATCGGATGGATGCAAGTCCCTGAATCAGCTCCGACTGAAACCATGGCAAACCTTACTTTGGAGACGAGGTCTTTCTTAGAGCCTAGCATATTTTTTATTGATTCCATTCCAGTAATAATTCAGGGAGAGTCCCTGCCAGAAGATGGAGAGCAGGCTCTCGCGGAGGATTGGATTATCCCTCTTCTTAATAATTGGTTAGAGCCTATTATGATAATGGCTGTAGTAGTTGTGGGAATATATGGCGTCATGTGGGCGTTGAAAATAGGCAATCCCCGTGAGGATGAACAAACTACTACTGAAGGGGATGATTGGCTTGCAAAATTTGTGAGAAAGAGTTCCCCGATTGCAGAGATTATTGAAAGTCCTAAAATCAATATTGAGGAGTTTGAGAGGGATTTCTTTGGTGGAGAAGGGAGGCCTGAGAGTGAGGTTTTTGATTTGGTTGATGAGAAAATAGTTAACGAAGCTGGTGATTTATTGGATCGTTCCAAAGAGGATTCTGACATTGAAGAGGCCTTTAGAATAGCCGACAAGCTCGGGGAACAGGATATTCTTCATCCTGACAATGAAATCTTAGATATTGATGATAAAGGCTTGGTTTCTGAAGAAAATATCAGTGATAATCAAGTCCCTTCTGACTTTGACTTAGAGATATGACTGAGTACTCCATAGGTGTTGACGAGGCTGGCAGGGGGCCGGTAATTGGGCCTCTGATAGTATGTGCGATATCCATTCCTTCAAATGATTACAACATTTTGAGAGAAATCGGAGCCATAGACTCGAAGGCTCTTTCCAAGAGTAGGAGAGAATCAATCTACAAGCTAATCCATCAGGAGGCAATTGAGAGGAGTTGGGGCATAGGGATTATTGAGTGTGAACCTTTCAGAATAGATCATAATAATTCTGTCTCTAATCTGAATGAACTAGAAGTGACTTTATTTTCTGAAGCAATAAAAAATTCCAATGACAATGATGAGTCTGGATGTATTTTTTTAGATGCATGTGATGTAAATCAGGAAAGATTCGGTAACAATGTAAAATCAAAATTGGGACCTTCATGGAGCAACTGGAGGATAATATCTGAGCACTCGATGGACTCATCCAATACATTGGTTGGTGCATCCAGCATAGTAGCAAAGGTAACCAGGGATAATGCCATGCATGAATTATCCAAAGAAATTGGCATTGATTTAGGTTCTGGATATCCCTCTGACCCAAAAACTAGATCGTCCATAAATGAGTTAATTGCTGGAAAAAATCCTCACGACTGCCTGAGATGGACATGGTCTACTGTGAGAAGAGCGTGGCAGGAAATGCATGGTACCCAGGTACCAATTAGACATCTGAGCAAAGGTATTTCTTCTCAAACTAATATTCAGCATTGGATAGAGGGCAATCACAAATAGGGGTGACTGATGTGGTTAGTGTGTGGTAGATGAAGATGAGTGGGAGCCTTGGATATTCTCTGCTATACGTAAGTATGCTTTACAGAACGCAGTAGAATACAATGGTTCTGGCAAATCTGGTAGTGTACTGGGAAGACTACTTTCAGAATTTCCTGAGTTGAGAGGGAATGCCAAAGATCTTGTTCCCATTATTTCTATGCAGGTTGATGAAGCAAATATGTTAGCCAATAATCACGGCCTAGGCCATATTAGAGAGATTCTCAAGGAGACTAATCCAGAGGCTCTAAAGCGTGAAAAACAGAAGAAGAAGGTGGGATTGCCTGATATTGAGGTAACGGATGGAAAAGAGGTAATTTTGAGGTTTGCCCCAAACCCAAATGGGCCATTATCCATAGGTCATTCAAGAGGAGTTGTAATTAACTCAGAATTTGCAAAAAAGTATTCTGGCAAGGTCATACTTCGATTTGATGATACAGATACAAAGGTTAAGCCACCGTTAGATTCTGCCTATTCGATGATCGAGGAAGAGTTTGAGTGGATTTCTGGGATGAAACCAGATTTAGTCATTAGGGCTAGTTCCAGAATGGAGACCTATCTAGAGTCTGCTAAGGAGATGATTTCACAGGGCATCTGTTATGTCTGCAGGTGTTCGGCTTCAGAATTCAAAAAGCTCCGAGACTCGAAGGAAGCATGTAAATGTAGAGGCAAGAAGGCAGAAGACAGCATTCAAGAGTGGAAACTGATGCTTTCTGGAGATATCAATGAAGGCGATGCTGTAGTTAGAGTGAAGACTAATCTTGAGCTTCCCAATCCTGCACTTAGGGACTGGCCAGCATTACGAATTCAGCATAATACTCATCCGATAGTAGGAGATAGATACAAGGTTTGGCCGTTATTAGATTTTCAGAGTGCTGTAGAAGATCACCTACAAGGGGTAACACACATCATAAGGGGCAAGGACCTAATGGACAGTACCAGAAAGCAGAAACTCCTGTATGAGCTCCTGGGCTGGGATTATCCCGAAACACTTTATTGGGGAAGGGTGAAGTTACTAGGCTTTGGCGGATTCTCTACTTCATCAATCAGGAAATCCATAGAAAAAGGAGATTTCTCTGGTTGGGATGATCCCAGGTTACCTACTGTGTCCGCGCTGAGGAGAAGGGGATTTTCACCTCAGGCGCTGAGGGAGTTCTGGATAGAGTTAGGTTTGACCCAGAAGGACATTTCAATACCAATGGAAAGTATAGAGTCTAAGAATTCGAAGATCGTAGATAGATATTCAGAAAGGAGGTCATTTATCGAGAATCCTAGAGAGTTGCAACTGGTAGGAGACGGAGATATAGATGATATGGGTCTGATTTCAATCAGAAGGCATCCGGATGTCCCCGAAATGGGAGTTAGAGAGTGGGACCTGGGCACTGGATCGATATTTATCTCTGAAAATGACTATTCAGAGGGATTGGTTAGGCTGAAAGACTTTGCAGATATCGACATAAAGGGAGATAGTGCATTTATTGTGTCCAAGGAAAGAACTGGCAATCTACCGATAATCCATTGGGTTTCTTCAAAGAACTCTACAGAGGCCAAAATGATAATCCCCCGCGACAATGAAATTGTTTGCGCAGAGGGAGTAATTGAGAATATTGAAATTTTAACTGGACAATGTCTTCAGCTTGAGAGGATGGGATTCGCTATGGTCGAAGAAATCTCAGAAAGTAATAGAGTCTCATTGATATGGCTACACGGGTAATCTGAGGTTCGGGCAAAATTGACTTTGTTTCGCCCTCGGAAGGGTTGAGTTCAAGATGTTCAACGTGATGTCAACATCATGGGCGTACGCAATAGGTTTGTTCCCGCCTCGATCGTATTGGTTTTTTTGTTGACCATTTTAGGTCCGGTTATCAACGTCTCAGCACAACAGGGGAGCTGTTGCTCAGGAGAAAATTTTGAGTTATTTTTGAAAGGAGACCCAGATTCTGGCATACTTACTCCATTTGAGTCAGAAACCGATGAAGGAAATTCCAAACTAGTGAATCAAGTTCTGCAACCTATTGAGGTTGGAACATGGGGGGTAGATTGGGGGATTGATGGGGAATATCCCTCTGGGGACTGGGAATTCAACATTCATTATGAGGTCCAGGGTGCGGTCGGGGTTAATATCAACATAACAGTTGAGGTCAGGATTGGCGGGTCTTTCTATGAGGGAGGAACCTCTGGAATTGAGCCTTATCTTACCGGCGAAGGAGACGTCCAATCAGTAATTAGTGTGGAATCAGGGGATGTTCGAGAGGATGACGAGGTAGAAGTGAGACTTATCGTACAGTTATTGGGCTTCAATCAACCCGGGGACGACTCAGGTGTAATTTTCCATTGGGGTAGCAATGATAAAGCTTCCAGTATATCGGTTAAACTCCCGCTAGTGGAGATTGAAATGAAGGAGGCTAGCGTAAGTGGGAATCTTGTATATTTCCCCATTCTTCTATCTTCTGGATTCGACGACAGGATGTGGTCATCATCTTCGGGTACTTTTGAGGTCCAGAATGTAGCGGTAACAGATAAGCCAGTGGCCACACTAGTCGAAGGGGGCGTTGAAGTAACATTCGTATGGAGTTTGCCTGCAGGAGTAGACAGTGGGTCTTTCTTAGCTGAATTCACATTAGAGCCCCAGAATGGATTACAGATCAGTGCAAACATGTCTCATTTCATTGAAGCCGGGGATGACGATGGGGGAGGTGGATCCTGGTATCCTGCGAGTGAGCCCCTTAGAACAGGTGGGTCGGCGATATTGGTTTCAATTGACGCTGATTGGGATGGAAGCGAGGTTAGAAAGGATGTCTCACTCGAGTTTGATGGCTCTATGTCACAGTGGATGAGGTGGGGCCTAGACAACATTGGCAACTCCAGTCTTGGCTCCAGTAGTTGGTGGAGAAATCTAAACTCGTACTCAGACTCTGTTCCTGACTCGGATTTCAATAATAAAATGGTAGATAGTTCCGAGTTAATGGCGCTTACAGGATATCTGAGAGGGTCAAACGCTGATTTGAGATCATTCCTTTCAAATGGACTATTCATTGAATCTGAGTCGATAATTGGTGTTGACCCTATTGAATTGGGACCAACTGAGATATCAATCGATCTTGGGGGAACGAGCGGTTTCAGTTCCGAAACTGTAACGATTAGAATCTCTACTTCTTACCCGGTAATGGAAGGAGATAGGCAACTACTGATCGAAACCTTTGCCAAGTCTACTGCTGAAGAGTACTGGACAGAAATCTCGGTTGATGCTACTTTGCAGGGATCCATGCTCACCGATATAGGAATTGTTACAGCGAGCGGAATCGACTATTCTCACAGGAGGTGGATTGTATCTGAAACCCTATCTGTGGAGAGTACAGATCTAGATATCGAAGAGTCATTTAGAGTTGAGTTCGTACCAACAGGAAATGGGCTATTCAGTGTTTTATTGGGATCCGGAATGATGGTATTGGTACTGAGCTTGTCCATAGGCTTGGGAATGACTATGACTAGGAATAGAACAAGATTCCCCACTATGATTACGGTCACAGCTCTTGGCGTTCTCTCTTTTGGAATTTATTTCCTTGGGCTTCCGATGCAGATGGTCCTTGGGATAGTGGCATTTAGCCTTCTACTTGTACTGCCAATCTCTTTGCTCTCTCCCAAACTTAGGATTGATGAGAGCAGGAGCCCCAACTATCCCCGAATTAGTTGTCCATCTTGTGGTATGAGTGTTGCTGTGGAGTCAGACGTTCGTCCTCTAAGAATTAGCTGTAGTGGTTGTGACAGTGTAATTAGAATAGAAGAGTGACTAGAGTCTGCCAAATCTAAGAAGCATATCTATTGCTTCAGATGCAGCTATCTTGGGATTTCTGTTCTTCCAGATTATTGGAGATGCTCTTATTTGGCTGGCTAAATCAACTTGCCAACCAGAAGCCAAGATACAGTTCCATACTATCTCCTCTAGTCTCGATGTAGAGGGGGATGTGGAATCGAGAGCCCCTCTACAGAGGTGCGATAGAGATCTCGCTCTTCCTTCCTCGCCCATGGAGTCCCATCTGCCTGAAATATCAATCAACGAGTTTTCATCTATGAAATCTAAACTTTCCACATTAGGACTAGGAACCTCAGGTAGTGGGACTACTCTTATTGTGCCCTCTAAAGTAAGCAATTCCTTCAAGGAAACATAGACTGGATCGTATGTCATATCCATACAAGCATGAATCCAATTACCAGATATCGCCCATGGCCTAATTTTCCTAACTAATACTCCCGACGGAGATATCAATTGAGCGATTGAGTGACACATGGCGACTGTAGTAAGTGGCCCTATCTTGTCATCTCCCAGATGTCCCGATAGTGCGGGAGACAATGTTTCACTTATCGATAATATATTTTTTTCGTCGTCCCATGAAACTCCCTTTTCGCCACCGTTATTGTGAATGATTATTGAGTTTTCAGGAACAGAATAATTGATACTACCGATTCTTCTCATGTATGGTAAATTAGAGTCGATAAACGAGGCCTCAAGAGGCGCTATTGATAGTGCTCCCAGAAGATTAGCATCAGAAATTATGGAAATTCTTTGTCTTTTTTCCATTAGTTGCGAGATCCCTGTTCTGATTGTCTCTTCAACACCCGTGAACAAGTCAGTGGAAATGAGGTCCCTCATAACTAATGCGCCGAGTTTGTTGGATTTGTATAGTGAGGATTATTCTACAATCAGTCTCAACTGATCCCTCTTGTACTGCCAATCTGCATCTAGTTTGTTTACACCTTTGTAGTAGCTGGCTAGACGCCTTATTTTTGATTCACATAGCTCCAGTTGCCTGCGATTATGCTTATCCTTGGGATTATTTCCGAGGTGATCGATGAGTCCCTGAGCCCTTCTCATCAGATTCATCATGTCCTCTGGGTAATTTGGAGAGATGCCATTTCTTAAGAGAATTTGGGAAATTCTCTCACCTGTAGCTAGACGAACATCGGGAACTGCAAATTGATCTCTCAAAATTGTACCTATCATAGCATTTGAGTGACCCTCTTTGTTGAGATCTAAAATGTGGGACTCGATGACTTTCTTATCCGATTCCGACCAACTTGGGACCTCAGTGGCGAATGGCTTTGATGATCCGCTGGAGCCTTTTCCCCCAGAGTGCATGCGTGACATAACAGATTCCCTGAGGGCCGCGACCTGCTCTTCCTCTTTAACCACTACGTAAATACAGTAGCTTATTTTTCACAGTCTATGGCGTGCTTTCGCGAGCCTACCTGGCCCAGATGGCCATTCCCAACCGGGTGCTACTGCTCTAGCACTTCCTATCAGTGCCCCATTTTGAGTTACCATAATTTCTTCCCCCGATCTAATTTCACCGGATACAGACTCAAGATTTGTTGGGAATATGTCTCCCTTCCAATCGTGGTTTTCCAAGATACTGACCGTTGGGAAGCACCCACTGTCGTGGAGGAGTGGAAGAGACTTCTTCGAGAACGCGAATCTCCCATCTCGCGGGTTCCACCTGGCGAGTTGCTCCCCATCTCTGGAAATACTCAGTATTGGCAATCTACCAGAAACTGTACTTCCCTCTAGCCAAGAGTCTGTGCCGTGTATAAATCTGGATCTTGATTTCATTACCTCAATCCTATGTTGCTTCTCTGATTTATCTGCCAGATTCATGCCCTCGACGGATTTCAAAACAGATTTCCTTAACTCGTCTAGTGATTCCTTAGATCCAGCTGTTCCTCTTCTTGTATTGTGGCATGCAATTCCCTCTATGGAGACATCCATTCCAGAATGATTGATTATCTCGCTGTAACCTACCCTCTGGCAAACGTCCGAAATCATTGAGTTTACCATTTCTAGTTCGTCTGCATCCCAGTCGCCAGTAACAGGTATGTCGTAGTGTGCCGCGGGCCACAGATCCTCTAATTCTCTGGGAACTAGCCCAAGAGGAGAAGTAATCATCATTTGATGCGCCCTATTGCTGGGAATATTTCTTATGAAGCGATGATGACTTTGAGAAAGCCTGTATGGCTTAGTTGCCGAACATGGAAGTAAAATCAGCAACTGTTCTTGGTGACTAGGTGGGGTATGTAGTCTTGAGACTCTATTTCTCCAATCATAAACCAAGGGGTCTTGCCTACTTACTGGAGAGTTGTACCTCAGCTTTCTTCCACTGGTGTCCACTGCAGTAAGGGTAGAGCTCCCTTTATCGGTCCTGATTGACGTATCGTGTCTTCTAAGCCTTTCAACGGACCTTGGGCTCGAAAGACTAGCCTTCTCAGCCAACTCTCTTACAGTTCCTGATCTAATTGCTGATCTTAGTGATGCGATCGAATACCTCCAATGATCTATTTGAGTGCCCATGTTCACGTGCTCTCCAAGGGAAGTTTCTGCATATCGTGGTCCGTCAGAGGTAAGGAGGATGCCGTTAGCGTTAGCTATTCTTGATCTTGAAAGATCGAATAGATCTACTCCTAACCAAGATAGAAGCGCACAGTTATCTGGCCCTGAGATTCCAGGAGTCCAAATCAGCGAAGAGGGGAATCTCCTCCTGATTACAATTAAGGCCTCTACTAATTTCCCACCTGAGTTAGATAATTGAGGAGCATCTGTGATCGCTATAACAGAAGGCTGAAGTTCTGCGCCCAGCAGTGAAATATCATGATGGAGGGACTGCCACGATAGTGGTAGAAATTGATTTCCAGAACCGAATTCTCCGGAATTAGATGCCGAGAGGCTCGGAGGCAGAACTAGGCCTTCGGATGCTTCCCAATTGTCTTCGCCATCGAAAGGGAAGCATAAGTCTCCACGAGTGCTTAGATTCAGTCTTGCGGGGAGCTTAGTTGACTCCCTTCGGAAAATAAATGGGGCTGTTTCCAAATTAATGTCTGGATCCAATTCAGATAGGACCAAACCTGGTGCCCATGAGGCAGGATTTCTCCTATCTCCTAGTGAAAAAAGTCTAGAGAAACGGTTTCTTGAGGTGACTTCTCTAGACAGTGGCCTGTCACTCATGCGCCTGCGAGTGGAACATTTCGCTTGAAGGATTCTAAGGCAAGACTGTTTCCGGCAGTCATGGGTGCGACGAGACTTGGCTCGATTGTAGTTGTAGTCCTGCTGACGATGTCGGGTATAGTAGGGGCTAATGACGATGTCGACTCGGAGGTGTTGTTCCAAGGTAATTCTGATGTGGACGGCCCTTTCTGGATAGAGTTTTCATGCAAGCTAGATACATGTCAGGATATGGAGCTAATTGTGTGGACCAATGACTCTCAATATCGGATTATTGATACTCACCTTGTAGAGTGGATTGGCTTAGTTAACGGATCGGTATCTTGGGAGCTTCTTGCAAACCCATCTCTAGTCATGGAAAACTTTGCTATGAGGTCCATTATTGGCGAGCAATCGGACATCATTGAGAATTCAGATCTCCCTGACTTGGTACCGCCTCCGGGACAACAAGGCGAATGGACATCCATATCCGCTTCATCTAATTGCCAGCTAAACAGGTGCAGTCGAAGCGAGATTCTATCAGAAGGTGCTTCTTTCATCGGAATTCTGGATACTTCCGCCGATGACGATGCGATATTGGTTGAAGGAGATAATGGTGATGTCGTCAAGATATCTAACATACAAAGTCCTGATAGTATCAATATTGAATATTGGAGTAGATCGGTTTCTAAAACCCTGATGGGCTCAATTTCATCGAGTGAGTCAAGTTCAGTGTATCTGGACTACCCAGAAGATGCAGAGCTATGGATTCGAATTGTCCATTCAGACGAAAGTGACTTTTCTCCTTACAGATTCGACTTGACTAGGTTCGATGATGAAAATGAAGGTCCTTCAGGCGAAGAGCTTAGTAATCCATGGATGCAAGATTTTCAATTGAGTAGTGATTCTATCAGCAATAATTTTTACAGGGGGCATATATCTTCTAAGGACCAGCTTGGAGATTCAATTCTGATTTCCACCGGGGCAAAAATTATCCTTCCAATAATTTGTCATTTCACAGGAGAAGTGGCCTTGGAAATACTTCTCCATGAGCTAGACGGTGAGAACGAGAAGATTGTCGAGGATTCAAATCAATGCCCCCAAAATATCGAAACAAGTCCTTACACCACCGGAATAGAGTTCAGGATAAAGTCTGAACAAGTAATAGAATGGGAGATTGAGGTGACGCACCCTGGATCTGGAGATGGAGTTCTTCTTGGAGATGCTCCAGATTTACTATGGCTTGAGACGGGACCTTCAGAGTACTGGAGCTTACTTTCACCAAGTACCACTCCTTACTCCGGTAGTTTAGGGATTGGAGATAGGATAGACATTCATCCTTTTGAGATAGTTGATTCAAATGGCTCTATGGTTATGATTAGGTCCGATATCGAGTCTCCGGTGACATATCAGATTCAAGCCCTGAGTCAGGATAGCTGGCAAATTCTGAATTACACTAATGGTACGGTAATCAGTGTCCCACCAGGAATTCATGCCATTAGAGTGGAGGGCCTCTCTCCCATAGTTGGAGATGTGGAGTATGAATTCTACATCGTCTACCTGGGCGAGAATATTCCAGATGAAGGAGAATATCGTGACCTGTCTCACCTATTCACTAATTTCTATTTACTGATCGGCGGGTTGATGTTACTTCCCCTCGCAGTTGTCTTGTGGTGGAATAGATCCCTGTTTTTGGAGAAAAGAAATACTAGGACTGGTTTTGAGATTCATGGAATTAAGAAGCTCGAGCTGCTTAGAGAGAGACTGTCCCCAGAGGGCGAAAAATTAGAGGGAGAAACGGAAGGTATTGTGAAGGCACTGAGTATGTTGGGAGACAGTTCTTGGGATGAGGCTCTGTATGACTTAGGAGAACCGTCACTAAGACATATGACCGAACAAATTGAAATTTGTAGCTGGGTTATTCCAGAGAGTAGATTCCTGATTATCGGCATCAGAACCTTTCAAGATAAGTGGGAATTGGCAGCACTTAGTGTCAACTCCCCAGAGGGCTCAACTGCCTCTATTGCGAAAGTTAGTCCTGAGCATATGTTTGAAAACAACGAGATTTTCATGGATACATTGAGTCCGGAAACCAAGAGATTCCTAAGTTTAGAAATTAGTGGAGACCCGTCTTTGATAGAATTGGAAGTTTCGGGCCTGGTTGACGGGAGGCCGTTGGCCGCCGTTCCCAGAGAGGCTATATCCTTTGATGGGGAATAGGTCAATTTCTTCTCTTTTTTGCTTCGTCCCTAATTCTTTCTTCTATGCCATCATGATCCGAACCAAGAATGTCCGACAATGACGAAATTCTCTTTTTTTCATCTCTAGAGAGTTTTCTCGGCATATCTAGTTTCAGAACAATCATTACTGAACCTCTTCTTTTACTCCCTTGCAAAGGTAGGCCTCTGCCTCTAATTTCAATTGTATCCCCTGGTTGAGAACCTGCACCTATCTTTACCACGAGATTCTCTCCATCGATATGGGGAATTTCTATTTTAGTTCCCAGAGCTAGATCTGAAAATCCAACCGGAAGTCCCATCAAAAGATCTGCAGAGTCTCTCTCAAACCATGGATGGCGTTGGATTTCTATCTCGATGTATAAATCCCCTGGAATCCCATCATCGCTCGCGGGAGCCCCACCATACTCTCTCATCCTGAGTCTGACGCCTGAAGAGACCCCCGGTGGGATGGTGAATTTCACCCTCTTGGTTTGATTAGAACGTCCTTGTCCATTGCAGGATTTACACGGATCTGAGATGAGTTTTCCACTGCCATTACAAGATGGGCAGTCTGAAACTGATCTTTGCGTGAAGGGACCGAGTCTTTCTAACCTCTCTATCCTTCCCCTGCCTTCGCAATTTGGACATACCCTAACTCCGGAAGGATCCATTGAACCTGTACCCTGGCAGTCATTGCATTTCCTCAGAACTTCGATTTCTATCTCATCCTCTGAGCCATCCATTGCTACTTGGAATGGTACTGTGTGACGGTACATGAGATCATCACCCTTGGTCCTCCTCCGTCCTCTAGATGAGCCAAAGAACTGGTTGAAAATACCATCAAATCCCCCACCGAATAAATCATCGAGACTAATGTTGACCCCTTGAAAACCACCAGGGCCGAATGGAGATGAACCTGGTCCGCTATGGCCAAAGGTGTCATACTTCCTTCTTTCATCCTTATTGGAAAGTATCGCGAATGCCTCTTGGACTTCCTTGAATTTTTTCTCTGCTTCCGCGTCATCAGGATTCTTGTCTGGATGATACTTCCTCGCAAGTGATCGAAACGCCTTTGTGATGTCTCCATCCGAAGCATTTCTGCTTATCCCGAGGACATCGTAGTAGTCCCTCTTCTCCGTCATGATGTCAAAGGCTAAAGTGGGGGTGATTTGAATCGTTCCCTATGATAACAAGTAATTTCCACATGTTATACAATACTGAGAGTCGATGTCATTCATCGCTCCGCAATGACTGCACTTCTTTACTGTTCTAATGTTTGAAGAAGAAGGAGTTTCATCCCACGGACTGCTTGAAAGTTTATTTTTAGACGCTTTCTTCTTTTTTTTCTGGAGACCTTTCAGTCTCCTCTTCTCTTCTTTTTTCTTCATCCTCAGAATTCTCCTTCTGGCAGATCTGTCTAAGGAGGAGTTGATGATATTGGATATTGAATTACGGTTCTTTTGTTCTCCACCAAGGCCTACATTTTCCTCATCGATAATTGTTTGGAGTCCAGAAACACGCACTTCTGCCTTGTAATCATCGTCCACCTCGGATTCATCCATCTCAGTGTTTAGGCTTCCGACCTTTCCAGTCATCCTCTTGGCAACCTTTGTACTGATTCTCCTGTTTGATGCGCTAGCCTTTATTTCCAGCTTCTGCAAAGCGCGGTCTGATCTCTCATCCCAAAGCCCTCGATCCTCACTCTTGTAAGTCTTTGACAATCTTCTGATTGCCCGAGATCTATGAAACTCATGATCTTCTACCCTCAGATATCTGTAAAGCATCAATGTGCCCATTGAAAGAGCAATTGCGTGAATGGAAATTTCCAATGTGAAATCTTCAGATATAACCTCCTCAAGAGCCGGCAATCCGAATCTAATCGCTACGACGCATAACGTTGGTGCGAGTAACAAAGCCAGTGAGATGGCAGAGGAACGTTCCGACATATACGCCCACCAGAAATTTCTCATTTGAATCATTCGCGTATATGAGTAAGGATGAACAAAACTTTCAGCTTCGTTGTACTCGAAGAGACATGATTAGGGAGATTGAGATTTCAACCACCCTGCAACCGTATGAGGATTTAGACAAAGTTATTCAATCTGTAAAATCATTGTTTCCTGACTGGTCGCCTGAAATTATTAACAGGGAAGGTGGTTTTCCATCTAAAAATAATCCAGAGATAATATATGGTACTTCATCTTCAATGAATCATTTTCTGGAGGCCATTAGGAATCAATCTATCCTCGATACCGCGTTAGATGCGATGACCATGGAGGAGGATGACCAAAACTGCGATTTTACTATCTCCAGGTTGGCTTCACTGGCTGGCAAGGTATCTTTCACTCTTGGTGAAAGAGTAATTGGAGGGAGTATTGATATCTCCATTACCGGAGTTGGCCTAATTGAATGGTTGGAGTCAGCCACTTGGCATGAGGGCAGAAGAGAGATTCCACGTGGCGTAGGAGATGAATTATCAATGCACAAAGATGGAAGCCCGAGAGAGTGGTTCGATTAGGGCGGACTAGAGTTGGGAATTCCCTCTCTGTACCACTCTTCAATAGTAGGAAGATCGGCAGGTAGCCATTTTACATCCAAGAGCTCTTCTTGTGACAACCATCTTGATTCATCGTGCTCCAAGAGGACAATGTCTTTCCTATCTACAATACCACAGTCAAAAATATGGAGATTGACATCCCTGTCTTGGTATCTATGATTGATCTCGCAAACCTTTGATCTGGGATATACTCTAACACTTAGCTCCTCCATTATCTCCCTAGATAATGCATCTTTGAGTGACTCATTCCCCTCGACCTTTCCTCCTGGGAACTCCCACCAACCTGACCATGCGTCCCCTTCTGGCCTCATACAAGCCAAAATACTCCCGTTCAGATCTCTTATCATGCCGCCTACTACTGTCAATTTTGGCCTTGTGACCATTAGCATAATTGCTCTTGAGACAACCTCCACCTGCCTATCGAGAGAAATTTCTGACATCTTTGGCAGGTGGATGAAGAGTACGGGAATAGTAGAGTTTGAGAGACCAGATAGAGTCTTGAAATACGTCTCATTACACACGTAGCTTCCAGCACTATGACTCCACTGAACATCTTTATCCTGTTCAAATTCCTCATCAAAATTATGTATGCTTACTGTAGTCTCGATTCTTTCAGGCGCGTTTTCTAGAATCTTAGAGCCCTTTACGACCCTACCAGAATTATCCGGGAGTTCCATTGAAATCATGTTTGTTGCAAATCTCTCAAGCAGTATCTTCCCGGAATCTCTGGATAGGCCTAAATGGATTACTGCGTCGAATTCCATGGCCTTGAGAATATCCAATGAGGATTCAGTTCCTTCTTCATCTACAGATAGGATACTAGGGATAATTTCAATATCTTGTAACCCCGCATTTAGAATTAATTTTACAACCTCTGAGGACTCATTGATATCTAGGCCCGAGAATGGTTCAAAGCCCGTGAGTAGAATCCTCTTTTTCTCCATGAAGTAAGCGAGAGGGGGTCAACGGTTGTCTTTTTGGGTCTATTAGCAGTCACATTCATTCATATCGACATCTTCCAAGGTATGATGGAAAACGAATACGTGGTGATTCTACCTGCTGAAGAGGAGGAGGATGAGGTTACTGCAATTGGCGTAATTGGTGTCATCTGGAAGGAGTTGAGTGGAGGAGTTGGTCCTTGGGGCGCACTAAGGCCATTGGTTGCAGTTTTGCTATCTCTAGTTCCATTTTTATTCCTTGGACAGCACTTCAATCGTCAGCATAGAAAATCTGCAGGTTGGTTCGTAATACAGTTTCCATTAATTTTGTCTATCTTCCTCTGGCCAGTTCTATTCGTTTGGTCCATATTTGACGCATGGTGGGTATCTAGTGGCATTGTCGCCAGGACCAGATAGTCAGAAATTATCAGGTAGTTTTAGTGGGCTGAAAAGATGGCCTGGGCTAGTTGCCTTTGCCAGTTGTGTCCTGATAACATGCTCCCAATCTCTGAGGACAGCTAGTGCTGGAATGAAAGGCAATTCCGTCTCATTCAATATGGTTCGAATGATTGTGTCGAGAATATCCATTCTATCCTGATCCACGGATTTCAGTATCCTCTCCAGGGGGAATGAGTCCATGACTGGATCTTCACCAGAGGATTCTACTGGCCTGGGAGAGAGTAGGTCTTCGGGAAGCTCCTCATTACTATTCAATGCCTTTTCTTCGAGCTTTTTTACTATAATACGGATATATTTTGAAATTACCAATGACACCTCTATCACAGGTTGACCGTATTGATTGATGAAGTTGACCATATTCTCCTGAAGGAACAGAAGCTTTTCCTCCGTAGGTGAGGATATGCTTGGTATTTGTCCGTCTTGTTTATCCATAACTATTCCCGGGATTATTTTTTGATAGTACTAGGTTGACCTGTCATCGTACCTGATCGGCGAACCACTATTACCCCTTATGCCATCTAGTAAATCATCCTCAATCTCAAAGTGATCGTTTAGCCAATCTCCATCTGTATCCCAATTGGTAGGGTCTGTACCGTCTGCAATCTGATCGCCATCGATATCGAGGATCCACCAACCATACACATACTCTCCAAGGAAAATATTTGGAAGATGATACTGGTCTCCTGCAATCCTGTTGAATGTATCCGTCCACTCGCCGTTGAGCGAAGTTAAATCATTACTACTATCAACATCCTCATAGTCCAGGTCGTAGTCGTTGATTACCAACGCATAAAGTCTATCATTGTCATTAATTTTATTCATCCTGAAATAATTAGTTGATATGGACGAGCTCCCAGAGCAGGTCCCCAAGAGGCTCTCCCTTAATTGCCACCACTCAGATACTGACTCTCCAGAACAGTCAACAAGATTCGATGCTCTGACCAGAGAAGGAGAGGACATCGAAGCATTGACTACTCCGAAGTATTCTTGGAAGTTGTTGTATGGCTGGTAAATACAACTCCCTCCAGAGCAGTCCCAAGCACCATCATTATCTGCATCTTGGCCAGCATCGGAGGGATCTGTCGGATCATGAGTGAACCACGCCCACTCTAGAACTGGCCTAGTAATCAATCCGTTAGAAACCTGTACTGGTTTCCAAACTACAGAAGTAACTTGATGCCAAACAACTGAAATTTGCAACCAGGAAGACCAGTTATCATTTGTCTCGTTCCAACCTCTGTAATACTCGTAAAAGTCTGGCATCATATCTCCATCGGTATCGTTGTCCAATGGGTTAGTTCCGTACTTGAACACCTCTCTTCCATCAGATAGATTGGAGTCCTTGACATAAGACGTGACTACACCATTAGTGAAAACAGGCCTCATTACGCTGGAATCGTCATCGCTGTCATCATCCAATGGGTGTGTACCGTTGTTGTACTCCATCAAATTAGAGAACAATAGAGACTGTACTCCTTGGGGAATCTGTCCTCCCAGTTCGTACTCTGAGAACTGCCTTGACTCCCATGTTCCTTGAGGCGCGGGAACGTCAGTGATTTCCCTATCGAACCATCCATCAGAGTCGGGATCATAGTTTACGTCCAATGGATTTATTGGATTTAGCGACCACCTGAAGTCATTAACAGGCAGGAATTCTCCATATACCGAATAGCAAAATTCCCAACCATCAGGCATTCCGTCAAGATCTGAATCATCATCCGTGGGATCGCTAACTCCGGCTAGGCTGATATTGAAATTGTCCGGATGTAAGGAATTGATTAGCCCCATTCTATCCGAGGATTCCAGACTCTTGCTTTTGAACATGTCATACAGCTGGCCAAACGCGGCATCATACGACATTCCCACCTCTCCGGTGAATGCATTAATGGCATCAGCACCATACGAGACCAGACCGGTCTCATTTGGGATTGTATCCACAGCTATCTTTTTTCCATAAATTCTAGACTCATATTCTGCCAAGTTATCAAATGACTCCGAGTCTGAAATCTGACCATTCCCATCACAGTCGTAGGAGTCATCGTCCGAATCCCTAGAAACATCAGATCCTGTTAAGGGATTCATCTCCCATATGTTCTGCTCGAGATTCCACTGTGTGAACCAATACTCATACCCATCACTCATCCCGTCTCTGTCAGTATCCACGTCATTTGGATCTGATATTCCTAGAAGAGCAGATAGGAGTGGTTTTGCTGGACTACCCGAGAGCCAATCTTGGTATTGCTCCATGGCTAATTGAGCCTTTCCTTCCTTTCCAAACAAAATCCTGAATACTCTATTATTGGCCTCAGATGGATCTATGGAGTCAGCCTCTTCCCACATCCTAGGGGCATCTGGAGGAGAGAGAGCCCCGTTAGCAGGATTATTGTTTGTAAGATTCAGTTCAACTTGATCGGTGATTCCATCTAAATCCGAATCATAATATCCGTCACCAGACACTAGGGGATTTAATGTCCATACGGAATCAGTTGAGTTCCATCTTGTAAAAATTAATTCGATCCCATCTAGAAGACCATCTCCGTCTGTATCTGGATTATTTGGATCAGCTGTTAGTCCGGTTAGATTCTTCTGATCGTCGGACAGGAAATATCCGAAAGAGTATGTTGACTCTGCAGAAAGCCATGGAGTAGGAAGCAGCTCTCCTCCTACGCTCAGTAAGTAGAATTGAGGTGATGTGACAAGAGAGTCCGTCTCACTGAGATTTCCATCTATTGAATTGTATTCTTCCCAGTTATTCATCCCATCTCCATCGGGGTCGCCATCTTGATCCCTTTCATCTACTGGATTCAGAGTCCATTTCTCATCAAACAAACTCCATCGTGAATGATAGTACTCCCAACCATCTGGCATTCCATCTCTATCTGAGTCGGAAGAAAGTGGATTTCCAGAACCGACATCTTCCACAGTGGTTCCATTAACTAAGCTGAGGTATGCAGTACTGGTGGACTCACCAAAGGAGCCTGGAGCGAGTCCTTGCCATGAAGAGTGTGATAGGTTTGTGACGAATCCGTTGGGGAAATCCATTCCTGACTCTGTGGAATCGAAGTATATTATCTGATCTTTAAGATGGTACTCGAGCCAATTTACCAGTTGCTCATCCATTGATAGCACGCCATCCATATTGATATCATAACCATCACCGTCTGGATTGTTGAGTGCGTCTGAACCATTCAGTGGATTGATTCCCTTGTTGTCCTTATTCCAAGAACAGGTATATCTCGCCTCCCAGCCATCGGGAAGTGTGTCTCCATCAGAGTCTACGTTGTTAGGATCTGTAGGCACCCAGGATAGTGCCGACTCATTTGACTCCCCATGGGATGGAAGTCCATCTCTAATTACATCATCAATTATCTCCCCCCACTTGTACTCACACAGATTTGACAGTCCATCTCCATCTGCATCTTCTTCTGCATCGTTTGGATCTCTTGGGTCTAGTGTCCAGAGATTACCTCCAGTGTAAATATCCCCAATCCATCTCCTGTTCTCAATCTCCCAGCCATCGGGCATTCCGTCTCCGTCTGTATCTGGATTGGTGGGGTCTGTTGGGCCGTCTGTACCTCCTCCTGCGCCTGAGCCGAGCCATCCTTCGAGGTGGACAGTCTCCGATTGTGATGATGAGTCGTCACAAACGTAGTCATCATTCAGATAATGACAAGAAAATGAGGTTGACTCCAAAAACCAACCCCAGTACTCTTCTCCATCAGTGAGCCCATCTCCATCAGAGTCAATATTTCTTGGATCCGTACCATTTGTACCGAATTGTGAAGTGTTTACGTATCTGTATTCCTCCAAATTACTCCACTCACGGATAAATATAGTCCCATCAATCAGGGGGAAGCTGACTCCATCAGCATCAGCATCCCTCTCCCTGTCAAATGGATCCGTTGGATCTAAACCGTGTACATATTCCCAACCATCTGGCATTCCATCAAAATCTGAGTCGTCTGACAACGGATCTATCGGCATGATGTTCATGAATCTGCCCGGCGAGGACCCTGAAAAAATCCATTCTTCATTTTCGTTTTCCATTGAGATTAAGTTGGTGACGAGTCCTGGCATTCTTGTTTGATTGATGTAGGGGCCAAGGACGCCTGTGTGACCTCCTTCAAGGCACCATGTTCCGTCCCGGGAACCTAGAACAACCATTCCCTCGATTGCCATAACCGACCTGATATCATTCGCACCCTCGGTCCAACGTTCTGAATTGAACATCCTATCGTTACTTATCGAGGATCTTGGCATCTGCATGAATATAGATAGGTCAATCAAGTGTAGCCCTCCTGCAGTTCCCATCCATACTCCCGTAACTTCATCCAGGTCCCCATTATCCAGAAGTGGTCCTGCGGGCTCCAAAACATTGACGACCGCGGATTTGGATTCGTTCAGTAGATCGGCCATTCTCACGAATGTCTCTGCATCTTCGACATCGAAAACCCACCATGGATCACCCGCAGATGTAATTCCGTCCGTAGTGTTCCATGCGATCAGTCCTGAATTAGTGGCTACCATCAGCAGAGGGCCCCTGCCTTGTATCGGGACTTGGATAGCATCATTGGCAGATACCTCCGAGTCGGAAAGAGCCTCAGTCAATGGGGAGCTGAGAATTTCCTGTCCGACACTTACGGATCTTCCTCCGCTCCAACAGTCTCCTCCAGAGCCTTCATCAGATACGCTTACGGTCCATGCCTTCTGATGCCCGAAAACCATTAGATCCAGATTATTGCTTCCTGTATCAAGTTTCATCATTGATACCACGTGGCCTATTCCAGATTCCGAAAGAGAAGACATTATTGGAAGGCCGTTTTCCATCGAGACGCAATGAACCCCTAGATTCGTTCCAATAACTAGGAAGTCTGAGTTCCCACTGGGGGACCACCTGACCATCGAGGTCATCTCTACACCAGGGGGAAGGCTG